>Ga0209567_10000107_pt1 | contig 41240 bp, 37 predicted proteins | sample COG_12_FD_184756 | JGI IMG/M metagenome (GOLD analysis project Ga0209567, IMG submission 184756) | Pelagic marine sediment microbial communities from the LTER site Helgoland, North Sea, for post-phytoplankton bloom and carbon turnover... | ecosystem: Environmental > Aquatic > Marine > Neritic... | reverse complement strand
CCCTGCCGCGCCAGGTCGAGCTTGATCGCGGTCGAAGTCCGTCGCTCAATGCGGTCCGCCAACGACTCCTGGCCGAGTTCCATCGCGATGACGAAATGATCGTCGATGTAGCTCGCATTCAGGACAGACAGGATGTTCGGGTGCCGCAGTTTCGTGGCGACCCGGACCTCGTGCAGGAGTTCCTCGTGCCCCGTATTCTCGTCCTGCCTGGGAATCTTCAGTGCGACCTTGATGTTCTGGATCGAATCGTAGGCGCGGTACACGTCGGCCAACGGACCGGTCGCGATGCGACCGAGAATACGGTACTTACCAATGCGTTGGCGGGCTCGTAACAAGGTCAGGCACCCGTCCGGACGCGACGAACTGCGTCGCGCCAACCTTCGAGGAGCCGCTCCCGCTGGCTCGCCTGCATCGCCGGTTCGAACAGCGCGTCACGCTGCCAGAGTGTGTCGATGTCCGCGACTGAATCAACGATACCCACCTGCGCTCCGGCCAGGCAGGCCGCTCCCAGCACGGTCGACTCGACGTTGTCCGGGCGCTCGACCGGCACGTCGAGGATATCGGCGAGAAATTGCAGAAACCAGTTGTTCGCAACCATCCCGCCGTCGACACGGATGACACTGGGTTTGATGCCGTCCTCGGCCATGGCATCAATCAGATCGCTGGTCTGGTACGCGACTGACTGTAACGTGGCGGTCACAACATCGTCGCGACCACTGCCGCGAGTCAGGCCGAGTACCGCCCCGCGCGCGTCAGGATCCCAGTACGGCGCACCAAGCCCGGCAAACGCCGGCACGACATAGACATCTTCGACGATGCCAGTCCGCAGCGCGATCTCTTCGGAGTCGGGAGCCGCATCGATAATACGTAACTGGTCACGCAGCCACTGCATTGCTGAACCCGCAACGAATACACTGCCCTCCAGGCCATAGGTCACCTTGCCACCGAGACGCATCGCGACTGTTGTCAGCAACTGGTTCTCGGAACGCAACGCACGGTTGCCAGTATTCGCGATAACGAAGCATCCGGTACCGTAGGTACTCTTGGTCATCCCGGGTTCGAATCCGGCCTGCCCGATCAAGGCGGCCTGCTGGTCGCCGGCGACACCACATATGGGCGCTTCGCCGCCGATAGAGTCGTCGACGGCTATGCCGTAGTCGTCCGCGCAGTCGCGGACCTCAGGCAGCAACTCGCGCGGCACTGTGAACATCGCCAGTAGCTCATCGTCCCATTCCTGCGTATGAATATTGAACAACAAGGTACGCGAAGCGTTGGTCGCATCGGTCGCGTGCACGCGCCCGCCCGTCAGGCGCCACAACAGGAAACTGTCAACGGTACCGAACGCAAGCTTCCCCGCCTCGGCGCGTTCGCGCACGCCGTCGACGTTGTCCAGGATCCACGCAATCTTTGTGCCCGAGAAATACGGATCGAGTTTCAGCCCGGTCTTGCTCGTTACAGTTTCTTCGAGACCGTCATTCTTCAAGGAATGGCAATAGTCCGCCGTGCGCCGGTCCTGCCAAACGATGGCGTTATGGACACACTCGCCGGTCTCGCGGTCCCAGATAAGGGTTGTCTCACGCTGGTTCGTGATACCGATGGCCGAAACATCAGCCGCGACCGCCCCGGCCTTTTCCATCGCGCCGCGCGTAACCGCCGCAACCGATTTCCAGATCGCTTCAGGATCATGTTCGACCCAGCCGGGCTGCGGGTAGATTTGCGGAAACTCCTGTTGATCGCTCGCGACAGCTCGCGCGTCGTGGTCGTAGATGACGGTGCGGCTGCTGCTTGTGCCCTGGTCGATGGCAAGCAGGAATTTTCTTTTCATGATGCGTCCGGATTCAGGCTAAAGATTGGCTGTTTGACCCGCATTCGCTGGCCCGCTTCCACTGGCCAGGGCTGCTGTCCCTGATTGTCCGCGAAGTCGGCGATACGTGCACGAATTTCGTCAGGCCAGGGGGCCACCCTGCGAATAGCCGTATCGAAATGCAGGTTCATCCATTCACAGGTCGCGGCGAGAAAACCCTGGTCGGCGTGGTACATACGCTGGAACTGGTGAATGCGCTTGTCGTCGTAGGCAAGTACCTGCGAGGTCACGATGTAAGGGTCGCCTTCAACGACCTCGCGCTGCCATGTGACATGCGACTCGACGGCAATTGTCGAGCTGTTGTGAGCGCGGATGTACTCCTCGGTTAAGCCGAAGTCCTGCCACAGCGAATCCACGGCCTGATCAAAGGCCAGCAGGTAGTACGCGACATTCATGTGGTCGTTTAGATCGATCCACTCGGGCAGCACGTGCCCCCGCATTACCTCTACGCCTGCGATTGCCATATCGTCTTACTAGTCCAGGTCCAGTTCCGGAATATCACTGAAGTGTTTCAGCGCTTCGGGATTGGCCAAAGCCTCGGTGTTCCTGACGGGCTCCCTGTGCACAACCGAGCGCACCGCGAGCTCCACTATCTTGCCGCTCTTGGTCCGCGGAATCTCCGCTACGGCCACGATCTTCGCCGGCACATGCCGCGGCGTCGTATTCTCGCGAATCACACTGCGAATGCGTTGCCGCAAATCGTCGTCCAGGGCAACACCCTCGCGCAGGATGACGAACAGCACGACCCGAACGTCGTCCTTCCAGTTCTGGCCGATCGCGATACTCTCGATAACCTCGTCCAGCTTTTCGACCTGGCGATAGATTTCGGCCGTGCCAATGCGAACTCCACCAGGATTGAGAACCGAATCGGAGCGACCGTGAATGACCAGTCCGCCGTCTTCTGTCAGCTCGGCGAAATCTCCGTGGGCCCAAACTCCGTCGAAGCGATCGAAATAGGCGGCCTTGTACCTGGCGCCGTCAGGATCATTCCAGAAACTCACTGGCGCTGACGGGAATGGCCGGGTACACACGAGCTCACCGTGCTCCCCGATCACCGGCCGCCCCTCCTCGTTCCAGATTTCGACCGCCATGCCAAGGCCACGGCATTGCAGCTCGCCGCGGCGCACGGGCAACAGAGGATTACCCAGCGCGAAACAACTCAGGATATCGGTACCCCCCGAAATCGAAGCAAGTTGCAGGTCGTCGCCAATCGCAGCGTAAACATAGTCAAAGCTCTCCGGCGCAAGCGGTGACCCAGTCGACAAGACAGTACGCAGAGCGGGCAGAGAAAAATCGTCTTTCGGTCGAACGCCGGCCTTCTCCAGTGCCGAAATGTACTTGGCACTGGTGCCGAACACGGTGACCTTCTCATCCTCCGCCATTTGCCAGAGGACGCGGCCATCGTTGAAGAACGGCGAGCCATCAAACAGCACCAGCGTGGCTCCTGTCGCCAGGCCGCTGACGAGCCAGTTCCACATCATCCATCCACATGTCGTGAAGTAGAACAGGCGATCCCCGACACCGATATCGGTGTGGAGGACGTGTTCCTTGAGGTGCTGGAGAAGCGTGCCGCCATGTCCATGCACAATGCACTTCGGCACGCCAGTCGTACCCGATGAGTACATGATGTAGAGCGGGTGATCGAACTCCACGGGTGCAAACGTCAACTCCGCGCCGTGGACAGCCAGGTCCTGCCACGCAATCGAGTTTGCAAGACTCGTATCGGTCGAGAGATCGTGGACAAATGGAATAACTACCGTACGCTGGATACTGTTGATCGCCTCGACAACACTCTCCACCGTCGAGCGAATATCGCAGGTCTTGCCGTTGTAGTAATAGCCGTTAACCGTGAACAGAACCTTCGGTTCAATTTGTCCGAAGCGATCGACGACGCCGTTGACACCGAAGTCCGGCGAGCAGGAAGACCAGGTCGCACCGATACTCGCCGTTGCAAGCATCGCGATGACCGCTTCAGGACAGTTAGGGAGCAGGCCAGCCACGCGATCGCCATGTTCCACGCCAGCAGCGCGCAACCCGGCAGCCACAGCCGCAACCTGTTCGCGCAATTCGTCGCGGGCCAGTTCGCGGCGCGCCCCATTCTCACCATAGAAGACGAGCGCCGGCTGCTTGCCTTCATGACGAAGAAGGTGCTCCGCATAGTTCAGTCGGCTCCCGGCAAACCAGCCAGCGTTCATGATGTTGTCCGGCCGGGCGATGATCTCGTTCGCTTCGCGTTCGAAGTGCACGTTACAGAATTCGCACAGCGCCGCCCAAAACGCCGCCGAGTCACTGACAGACCAGTCGAACAACGACGCGTAATCGTCCCAGCCGGCCAGCTGCATGAAACCGTACATTGCCGATGTCCGAACACGATCGTCCGGGGGTTGCCAGCTTATTGGGTTGGGAGACATTTGAGGCTAGTCAGTATCCACAAATTGTCCCTTGTGTCCATGCTGTGAGTTTGGGGATACTGGGCCGATGTCGACAAATATATTGATCGTTATTGGCGTTATCGCGGCACTCCTTGTCGCGGCCTTTGTATGGGTGACCCGAAGGGGTCTGCGCGCAACCCCGCCGCAGCTCAAGCCCGGCTCACCACTACCTGACTTTCGAGCAATCGACGAGCAGGGAGACCCTGTACGATCCGTGGAATTGCATGGCTCGCCGACCGTCATCCTGTTCGTCCGCGGCAACTGGTGTCCGTTTTGCAGTCGGCAGGTCAGTAACCTGACGCAATACTATCGCGACATCATCGATCTCGGCGCGAAGCTCATCCTGATTACCCCCAAACCGCTGGAAACAACCCGACGCGTGGCCGAGTTCTTCAAGGTTGAGTTCGATTTCTGGTTGGACGACGAATTGACGGTCACGCGGCAACTCGGCTTGCTGCAGGAAGGCGGCGTGCCGAAAAGCTACGGCAAGGAATACGGCCGCGACACTACCTGGCCAACTGCCCTGGTGGTCGATGCTGCGGGAATAATTGCCTACACAGAATTGTCCAAGCACATTTCGGATCGGCCCGATCCAAAGACCTTACTGCGCGAAGTCAAGAAGACGCTCAAAACCTGACGCCATGCCTAGCAGGTACCGGACTCGGCCTCGGGATGCGGATACATATCCGACTCATCTTCATCGTCACGGCCAGTGAGGCACACGAAATCCTTCTCAACGAGTATCTTTAGCAGACCACCATCATCCAGCAACTGCTCGCCCTCGATCGACACCTGCTCAGTCGACGCCCAGGCCAGGACAGTAGTCTCCGGTAAACGAACGATGATTTCGTTGTCCGAAAAAAAGGCCGCTGGATTGACGCTCGCCGGGCTACTTTCCAGGAGATAGCGAAAGCTGCGCCCGCCGGGAAAGGCAGTGGACGCCTCGACGATTCCCTTGTCACGGAGGGTGTCGACTTCGCCGCGCATCAGTCGCAACCGAATCGAATTGTCTCGGATTCTCAGTTTCACGGATTCTCTATCTCAGGGTTCGGGTTGGGAGATTGCCAGCCGCCAGCCTCACCACCTCGTTGGTGCTTGCCCCCATGACACCGTGGCATTCCCGCCCGGTATCCGGTTTCACGACGAACTGCCTGGTCAAACCCCGGCAAGTCGCGTACCCGTTTTTGTTGTCGCTGAAGCTAGCCAGCAGCCGGTTCTTCGGTCAGGAATAGCCGTCGAACGCCTGCTGCAGGAACAGATTATTCCGCGATGACGTTTTCCGCCTGCGGACCTTTCTGCCCCTGTGTTACTTCCATCGAGACTTTCTGACCTTCTTTAAGGGTCTTGAATCCTTCCATCTGGATTGCCGTGTGATGCACGAACACATCCTGACCGCCTTCGCGTTCGATGAAACCAAATCCCTTGTCGTCATTGAACCACTTAACGGTTCCTTCAACTCTTTCGCCTGACATAACTACCTCTTACACAAACTAGCCGTCTTGTTGACGGTCCTCACGCCGTCCCACTGCGGCGACGGCAGCAAAGATGTTACTAGCAAATTCACGGTTTTTACCTCTCTCGACGGTGCGAAAACCGGGTTCTGCGCACAGACCTGCGCGGATGCGCTGTGATTAAAGGGGTTTTGGAAAGAACTTTCCGTTCCGGAAATTACTCGCTAACCGCCATGCGGCTCCCGAATTTGCCCGGGATTGCGCAACCTACGGCCTACCCCGGCGGTTCTGAACATAGCTTCCGCCAAGTTCTCCGACCGAATCGCAACCGAGCAGTGCCATCGTGCGCTGCACTTCCTCGAGCAGCAGCTCCAGCGCTCGCTCTACTCCGGCTTGTCCGCCAGCCGCCAACGGATACAAGTAGCCGCGACCGATGCTGCAAGCGTTTGCGCCGAGCGAGAGCGCCTTCACGATGTGGGTGCCGCGGCGAATTCCACCGTCGCAAATTATTTCCAGTCGGTCGTGCAACGCATCGGCGACAGCCGCGATGCAATCGACCGGCGCCGGTGTCGCTTCGAGCTGTCGACCGCCATGATTCGACAGCATGACGGCCGTCGCCCCGGAATTGGCCGCTTTGCGACAGTCATCGACCGTTTGTACCCCTTTGATGATCAATGGCCCATCCCACTCGGCGGCGAGCCACTCCACATCTTTCCAGGTCAGGGAGCGATCGAGTTGCCCATCCAGGAATTCCTTCACGCTCATATCCGTGAATTTCATATCAGGCAGGGCCTGCACGATATTCACGAGCTCCATGTCACTGCGAATAACCGCTCGGTACAACCAGCCCGGGTGTCGCAACATGCTCGGAACGCTGGCGAGCGCGGGCCTGGCGGTCGCCATCATGCCGTATACCTGGTCGCGCTCGCGATTGCCGGCAACCGGTGTGTCTACAGTCAGGCACAGCGCGGTATAGCCGCTGTCTTTGCAGCGCTGGATGAAGCTTTGCGTCAGGCCGCGATCCTTAAGGACATAAATCTGGAATACTTTCGGGTGCGCGCCGATCGCGGCGACGTCCTCGATCGACGTCGTACCTACTGTCGAGAGGCTGTACGGCATGCCGAATTTCTCGGCAGCGCGCGCTACCGCTGGCTCGCCGTCGCGATGAAACAGCTTGGATGCCCCCGTCGGAGCAATCATGACCGGCCAGTCGACGGGTTCGCCGAACAGCGTCGACTTTAGATTCACATCGCTTACGTCAGAAAGATGCGCTGGCAATAACTCATAGTCATCAAAGGCATCGGTATTGCGACGCAGCGACCATTCGTCATCGGCTCCGCCGTCGATGTAGTGAAAGACGGGGGCCGGCAGCTTGCGCTTCGCGACGCGCCGGAAGTCCATGATGTTATTGCAGCGATTGATCCCCATGAATTCGATTATGCCGTATGCGCTGCCACGATGCGTGATACGAACTTTCACCTACATATCCGCAGCGAAACTCCGGCACAATACGCGTACGTGGCTGGCCGCTGTGCTGCATTTCGGCCTGCTAAGATTGATTACCTCGTGCAGGCACCAACAGGCGCTCTATCAGATGACTTTTGAATCCAGACAAGGGCAGGATCGCGCAGTTGCAACCTGGTTGCTGATTTGCTGCGGGCTCGTGTTCGCTATGGTCGTGCTGGGTGGCTTTACACGACTCACCGGATCCGGTCTGTCCATGGTCGACTGGCGACCGTTGATGGGCATCCTGCCGCCGATGTCGGAAGCCGAGTGGCAGCACGTATTCGAGATGTACCAGCAAAGCCCGGAGTTCCAGAAGGTGAATTCGACATTCGGTGTCCAGGAATTCAAGAGCATCTTCTGGCTCGAGTACCTGCATCGACTGCTCGGACGCACGATTGGCCTGGTGTTCCTGGTCCCGTTCATTGTCTTTTTTGCCACGGGCTACATCCGGCGAAACGAATGGGCGAAGTACCTGCTGATGTTCATCCTGGGCGGAATGCAGGGCTTGCTCGGCTGGTACATGGTGAAGAGTGGCCTCATCGACGTCCCGCACGTCAGCCAGTATCGACTCACCGCGCACCTGGTCGCGGCTTTCATCATCTATGCCTACATGTTCTGGGTCGCGATGTCGCTCTTGTTCCCGCGTCCCGAGAACCCGGTGAAACACCCGTGGTATGGGAAGACGCTCGCCCTGTTCACACTGGTCTCAATAACGGTCATTTCTGGTGGCTTTGTGGCCGGCCTCAAAGCCGGAAAGATCTACAACACGTTTCCGCTCATGGGCGACCACTGGTTTCCACCAGGCCTCATGGCGCTGGAACCATTCTGGCGCAATTTTTTCGATAATATGACAACCGTGCAGTTCGATCATCGCTACCTCGCGATCATGACGTTCCTGCTGGTCGTTGTGTACTGGTTCAAGGTACGCGGTACCGATTTACCATCGCGAGCAAGGCCTGCTGTTAATGCGCTGCTGCACACGGCGATACTACAAGTCGCGTTGGGAATTGCGACACTGCTACTTGCTGTTCCTGTAGTGCTGGGCGCGACCCATCAGGGTGTGGCGATGCTTCTGTTTACGGTGGCCTTGTACCTTGTGCATGCGCTTAGGAGAGTTTGATGCAAGTCTTTTTTGACCAGGACCTGATCGTCCGCTACGGAGGCCGCGGGCCGCGTTATACCTCCTACCCCACCGCATTGCAGTTCAATGATGAACTGACAGCCGATGTCTATCGAGCCAAGGCAAAGGAAAGTAATGACAGCGACGTACCGTTGTCGCTGTATGTCCATATTCCGTTTTGTCATTCGCTCTGCTACTACTGCGGCTGCAACAAGATCGTTACGCGCAACGAAGAACGCGTCGCTCGCTACATGGAAATGCTCTATCGTGAGATCGAGATGCAGTCCGAGCTGTTCGATCGAAATCGCAAGATCGAGCAACTGCACTTTGGCGGCGGCACGCCGACCTACCTCGACAAGGAGCAACTCGGCGCGCTGCTGGACCACTTGCGGGCCTCGTTCAACTTTGACGAAAGTGACGAGCGTGAGTTTTCTATCGAAGTGGATCCGCGCACAGTCGACGCTGAGAGAATCCGCGAGCTTTGGGACCTCGGCTTCAACCGCCTGAGTCTCGGTATCCAGGATTTCAATGAGGACGTGCAAAAAGCAGTAAACCGCGCGCAGTCACCGGCTGAGGTGCAAACACTGGTGGACAGTGCCCGCGAAGCCGGATTTGGCTCGATCTCGTTCGACCTTATCTACGGCCTGCCACACCAGACCGTGGAGAGCTTCGACAAGACACTCGATATCGTCATTGGCATGCAGCCCGATCGCCTGGCCGTGTACAACTACGCGCACCTGCCGCAACGCTTCAAAGGGCAGCGCATGATCAATGCCGATGACATTCCGGCGCCGGAAACCAAGCTCGACCTGTTACATCACACGATCGACAAATTGTGCGACGCGGGATTCATCTATATCGGCATGGATCATTTCGCACTTCCTGACGATGAACTTGTCGTCGCAAGGAAGAACGGAACGCTGCAGAGGAATTTCCAGGGCTACTCCACGCATCGACAGTGCGACATGATCGCGCTTGGCGTCAGCGGTATCGGTAGCATCGGCAATATGTTCGCGCAGAATTCCATCTCCACGATCGAATACGAAGAGATCATCGAGAGCGGCGAGCTGCCCATCATCAAGGGCTTGCTGATCGACGACGATGACCTTATTCGGGCGGCCGTGATCCAGGACCTAATGTGCTACGACAGCCTGTCATTCGACGACTTCGGCGCAAAGCACAATATCGACTTCCGTAAGTACTTCGCGTCCGAGATCGAGAAGCTCGACGTGCTGGAAAAGGACGACCTGATCGTCCTGAACGATGCCGGGATCGAAATTACGCCGCGGGGCCGATTGCTGTTGCGCAACATCGCGATGACCTTCGATCGCTATATCGATCTCGAAGAGAACGACAACCGATTCTCCAAAGCCATCTGACTCGCTGACGCAACTGAGAGGATCGTCGGGGAAAGCATCCCCTCACACGCTGCGCGTTTTCCATCCACGACACGTAGTTCAATCACCGTGCCAGCTCCGCTATGGATTCGGGGATGCTTTCCCCGACGCTCCTGACATTTCGACGGCAAGCCTCGGCTGGCACGAAATTGAAAGAGCGGCTTGGTACAGGTAGCCGAATCCATAGCCGAGCTGGCACAAAAAAGAAATTACGTGGTAATAACGAAACACGCGAGGCGTGTTTGGCTACCTGTACCAAGCCGATCTGCTAAATGGGGGCTACCCGACTTCGGTTAACCAGCCGTGCGAATCCGGCTCGAGTCCGAACTGGATGTGCTGTAAAGCCGTCTGGAGCTTCTTGCGGTTCGGTCCCGGTTGACCATCACGGACCGGAACTTCCTTGCCCTCGTAGACGAGCGTTCCCACCGGCGACAGCGTAGCAGCTGTACCTGACAGGCACGCTTCATAGGTCGCAGCCTTGTCGAGTAACTCTTCAACAGTGAAGTTACGTTCGCTTATCGTGTAACCGAGCTCGGCGCCCAGCTTCAGGATCGAGTCACGTGTCATGCCATGCAGGAACGAGGTGTCCAGCGGCTTCGTGATGATCTCGTCGTCGCTGATCAACAGGAAGTTGGCGGCGCCGGTCTCCTGTACATCGCCGTCCGGGCAGAACAGCACCTGGTCGACGCCGTATTTCTCTTTCGCGGCGAGCGTGGGCCCGAGAGCCGCTGCGTAATTGCCGCCCGTCTTCGTGCTGCCAAGGTTTTCGGTAGTGCGAGCCGTCTCGGTCACGAGCAACTTGAGCGCAGCCGCGCCACCCGCGAAGTAGTCTCCAACCGGTGACGCGAGGACAAACAGTGTTGCTTCCGTCGATGGCGCGGCGGCGGCACCGATGTTCTGCAAAGTGCCGATCAGCGTGGGCCGCAAATACAGGGATGCCGGTGGCTCGGGAATATCGGCCAGATTCGCGTGAACAACGTCGATTACCATTCCTGCCAGCAGGTCCGCATCGGGTATGGGAAGGTACAGCGACTTCGCGCTGCGCTGCATGCGCGCGACGTGGTCCGGCAGACGGAAAATGCGGCCCTTGCCATCGCTCCAGCGGTAGGCCTTGAATCCCTCGAAACAGGTGCTCGAGTAATGAAATACGTGGGCAGCCGGGTGCATCGGCAGCGGTGCCAGGGGTTCTACGGACGGCGCACTCCAGGCGCCATCGACGTATCGTGCGATCGCGATGTGATCGCAAAATTCTGTGCCAAAGGACTTCATTGCTTGGTCAACTCAAGGGGTGTTCAGGGACGCTACTTTGCCATTACTTCGCAGCATAATGCTACCGGGAAATCACGTATGTACCATCATCGTGGTGTTCCCGGTTCTTGCATTTGTCGGCCTAGAAACTGGGGGGAGTACAGGCCGTGATCAGCTCGCAGGGTTCGCTCCCGCGGTTCTCGAACGTATGCGGCTGCGAGCTCTTGAAATAGTAGGCGTCACCCGCCGTCAAGGTCGCGACCTCGTCGCCAACGGTCACACGCAAACGGCCGCTCAGGATAATGCCGCACTCCTCACCCTCATGAGTGATCGAGTGCCTCCCCGTGGTCGAGCCAGGCTGGTAGCGCTCGTGCAGCAACTGAATGGCTTTTGTAGCGAGATTGCTACCCACCTGGCGGTAGGACACGCCGCCTTCGGCGATCTCGACCAGTTCATCCGCTCGGAAGAACAGGCGATCCTGCGGTTGCAGCTCATCGGAAAAGAACTCGCCAAGACTCATAGGCACGCCGTCCAGGATCTTCTTCAGCATGCTGACAGTCGGGTTCAGCTTGCCCGCCTCGACCTGCGAAATCGTCGCGTTTGCGACGCCGGATTGCCGCGCCAGCTGACGCTGCGACAGACTCAATGCACGACGGATGGCTTTAAGGCGGCCGCCTATCTCCTTGTCCACGATGAATGCCCCGAGAGAGTGTTTATCTTAGTAAACATTATTGACTTCCAACTCATAAAAATCAACCAGTTACAATTGCTCACTCAACATATTGTTTAACATTGCGGTCAGGGCGTACACTCTCATTCCCCGCTTTCTTACCCGGAGGCGCATCCATGAATGCCGCAGTCGAAAACTCCTACTGGTTGCCGTTTACAGCCAACCGCGATTTCAACAAGAAACCCCGTGTCATCAGCGGGGCGAAAGGCCACTGGTACACAACCGAGGACGGCACCCGCCTGTACGACACGTTTTCGGGGCTGTGGACGTCGGGGATTGGGCACTGTCACCCGAAGATCGTTGCGGCCGTCCAGGAACAGGTCGCCACGCTCGACTACTGCATGACCTTCCAGGTGACGAACGACAAGGCTCTAAAACTTGCCGAGCGCGTGACCAGCATGGCGCCGGAAGGCATCAATCACTGCTTCTTCACGAATTCCGGTTCGGAGTCCGTCGATACTGCGCTGAAAATTGCGCTGGGGTATCACCGTGCCCGGGGCGAAGGCAATCGAACGCGGCTCATCGGCCGTGAGAAGGGTTATCACGGTGTAAATTTCGGCGGTATGTCGGTGGGCGGCATCGTCCCCAACCGCAAGGTCTTCAGCGCGGCCCTGATACCGGGCGTCGATCACCTCAGGCACACCCTGGATATCCAGCGCAACGCGTTCTCGCGTGGCTTGCCTGAACACGGTATCGAGCTGGCCGAAGACCTCGAACGACTCTGCGCGCTGCATGACGGCAGCAATATCGCGGCTGTGATCGTTGAGCCCGTCGCCGGGTCCGCAGGCGTCATACCGCCGCCCGCCGGCTATCTCGAGCGGCTGCGCGAAATCTGTGATCAACACGGTATCCTGCTGATCTTCGACGAAGTCATCGCGGCATTCGGGCGGCTTGGCCACGCCTTCGGGGCCCAGCGCTTCGACGTCATACCTGACATCATTACTACCGCCAAAGGGCTGACCAATGGCGTTGTACCGATGGGCGCTGTGCTGGTTCGCGATTCTGTCTTCGACGCCTTCATGCAGGGACCTGCCCACATGATCGAGCTGTTCCACGGCTATACCTACTCCGGACACCCCGTGGCGGCTGCCGCAGGTCTGGCGACCATGGATGTCTATGACGAAGAAGGGACCTTCGAACAGGCGCAGGCACTGGAACCGCATTTCGAAGACCTCCTGCACTCCTTCGCCGACCACAAGCATGTCATCGACGTCCGCAACTTTGGGCTCATGGGCGCCATCGAGATGGCACCACGTGACGGTACGCCCGGAGCTCGCGGCGCCGAGGCACACAAGAAATGTTTCTGGGACGAGAATATGGTTGTGCGTGCCGGTATGGATACACTGCAGTTCTCACCCTTCCTTAATTCGGACCCCGACGAGATGACGCAGTCATTCGAGGCCGTCCGCCGCGTAATGGACACACTGGAATGAGCAAAACCCTGGGACACTTCATCAACGGCATCGATGTCGATGACGACAACCGGCCTGGACCGGTCTACAACCCCGCCACGGGCGAGCTCACGAAGCACGTCGCCATGGCATCGAAAGCCACGGTCGAGGATGCCATCGCCGCAGCTGAAGCCGCATTTCCGGCCTGGCGCGACACACCACCGGCGAAGCGTGCGCGCATCATGTTCCGCTTCAAGGCGCTGCTCGAAGAGCATGCCGATGAGATTGCGGCTGCGATCACCGATGAGCACGGCAAGGTATTTGACGATGCAATGGGCGAGTTCGGTCGCGGTGTCGAGGTCGTTGACTATGCCTGTGGCATACCCGAACTGCTAAAGGGCGAGTACTCGCGCAATGTGGGCCCGGGTATCGACAGCTGGTCGGACTTCCAGCCGCTCGGTGTCGTCGCCGGCATTACGCCGTTCAACTTCCCCGCAATGGTGCCGATGTGGATGTACCCGATGGCTATCGCCTGCGGCAATACATTTGTCCTGAAACCGTCGGAAAAGGACCCGACGGCGCCGATGATCGTGGCGCGTCTCTTCAAAGAGGCCGGCCTGCCCGACGGCGTCTTCAACCTGGTCAACGGCGACAAGGAGGCCGTCGACACTTTGCTGAATGATGAGCGTGTACAGGCGATTAGCTTTGTTGGTTCGACGCCGATCGCCGAGTACATCTATTCGACAGGGACGGCCAATGGCAAACGTGTGCAAGCATTGGGCGGCGCCAAGAATCACGCGATCGTCATGCCTGACGCCGACGTCGACAATGCCGTCAGCGCTTTGATGGGCGCGGCATTCGGCTCCTGCGGCGAACGCTGCATGGCGATCTCAGTCGCCGTCTGTGTCGGCGACGAAACGGCCGATACAGTAGTTGCCAAGCTCAAAGCAGAAATCGACGATCTCAAAGTCGGCCCTGGCACCGATATCTCCAACCACATGGGACCACTCGTGACCGAGCAGCATTTCGAGAAGGTCAAAGGCTATGTCGACCTCGGCGTCGAAGAAGGCGCCGACCTGGTCGCCGACGGTCGCGGCCTGGTCGTTGACGATCACGAGCAAGGCTATTTCCTTGGTCCCTGCCTGTTCGACAATGTGACGGCTGGCATGCGCATCTACGAGGAAGAGATTTTTGGTCCCGTACTGTGTGTCGTTCGTGCCGAATCCGAAGAGCAAGCCATGCAAATCATCGACAACCACGAGTATGGCAATGGGACGTGCATCTTCACACGCGATGGTGAGGCGGCCCGATACTTCGCGGACAATATCAGGGTCGGCATGGTGGGTATCAATGTGCCTTTGCCCGTACCCGTCGCTTACCACAGCTTTGGCGGGTGGAAACGCTCGCTGTTCGGCGACCTCTATGCGTATGGCCCTGACAGCGTTCGCTTCTACACGCGCCGCAAGACAATTACGCAGCGCTGGCCATCAGGCGGAGTCCGCGAGAAAGCACAGTTCTCATTCCCGGGTCGCCAATAGCAGAATCCGCGGTACAATCCCTGTCCCGCAAGCTTTGGAGACAGGGATGAAACGACTGGCCTTATTGGTATTACTTGCGCCGCTGGCGATGGCGCAGGAAACCCCTGCGCCGATAGAACATAGTGAAGTCGCAGAAGGCATCTACATGCTGCATACAGTCGGCAGCGTCGGGCTGCTGGTCGGTGACGACTACGTAGTGATGATAGATGACTCGCTGCGCCAGACCGGCGACAGGGTTGTCGCTAAGGCCGAGGAACTCGCCGGCAGGCCTGTCGACTTCGTCATCAACACGCACGTTCATGGCGACCACGTCGGCGCGAACGAGACGCTGGCCGATTCCGGCGCGATCATCCTGGCGCATCACAATATCCGCAAGCGTATGCTGGCCGACCCGAAATTGAACACCGGGCCGGGCGCCTTGCCCGTGATTACGTTCTCCGACGAGGTGACGTTTCATCTCAACGGCCACGAAGCCCGGGTATTCCATCTCCCAACAGCTCATACGGACGGCGACGCGGCAATCCTGTTTGTGGAGGCCAACGTGATCGCGCCCGGTGATATCGTTTTCCGAGGTATTTTTCCGTTCATCGACCTCGACAGCGGTGGCTCGGTCGCCGGGTACAAGGCGGCCATGCAAACGCTTATCGACATGGCCGACGAAGACACGAAGTTCATTTCCGGGCACGGGCCGGTAGCTACTCGTGCCGGGCTGGAACAGGATCTGGCCATGCTCAACGACGCGGAAGCGCGGGTGAAAGCACTTATAGACAAAGGCATGGATGCAGAACAGATTGTCGCTGCCAACCCGCTGGCTGTGTATGACGCTCAGTACAGCTGGCAATTCATTACTACGGAGCGCATGACACGCACGTTCATTCGCTCACTAATCCCAGAATAGACTGAAAACAAGAAGAGACTATGGATAACAAGCAAGCTGCTGAGTTCGTCAACAACATGTGGGATGACTCGATCATTCCCGAAATCGCCGAATACATCAAAGTCCCGAACAAGTCGCCGCACTTCGACCCGGACTGGGAAGCCCACGGCCACATGGAGACGGCTGTCGAGATGCTCGAGACCTGGTGCAAGACACAGCAGATCAAGGACATGACCGTCGAAGTCGTCCGCATCGAAGGCCGCACGCCGTTGCTTTTCATCGACATTCCGGGGCAATCCGATGAAGTCGTGTTGCTGTACGGTCATTACGACAAGCAACCCGAGTTCAGTGGCTGGGACGACGATCTCGACCCGTGGACGCCCGTCATCAAGGACGGCAAGCTCTATGGTCGCGGGGGTGCCGACGACGGCTATGCGACGTTTGGATCACTGACCGCGATCCGCGCATTGCAAGAGCAGGGAATCCCGCACGCACATTGCGTCGTACTCGTGGAAGGTTGTGAGGAGAGCGGCAGCTTCGACCTGCCCTACTACATCGACCTCCTGGAGGATCGCATCGGTTCGCCGGACCTCGTGGTCTGTCTCGACGCCGAGTGTGGCAATTACGACCAGCTCTGGTGCACCACATCCTTGCGCGGCAACCTGACAGGCACATTGCGTGTCGATGTTTTGTCCGAGGGCGTGCACTCGGGAACCGCAAGTGGCGTCGTGCCGTCGAGCTTTCGTACCGCGCGGCAACTGATCAGTCGTGTCGAGGACGAAGCCAGCGGCCAGATCAAGACGCAGGCATTGCACGCGGATATTCCGGAACAACGTCTCGAGCAAGCGAAACTCGCCGCCGACACCTTGCAGGAACTTGTCTACGAAAAATTCCCGTGGGCTGTCGAAAATCCGCAGCCCGGCGAGCCCCATGTAGAATTGCTGCTCAACAATACCTGGCGTCCGACGCTCGCCGTCACCGGTCAGGATGGCATGCCAGACCTGGTCAATGCGGGCAATGTCCTGTTGCCGTACACCGTGCTGAAATTGTCGTTCCGCCTGCCACCAACCGTGAATGCGGAAGACGCTGCCGTCGCCGTCAAGAAGGAACTTGAGGCCGAAACGCCGCCACTCGTCAAGGTGGAGTTCGACGCAGACTCGAGCATGGCTGGCTGGAACGCCCCCGAGATTGCTCCCTGGCTCGAAGCGTCGATGCAGAAGGCCTCGGACGTGTTCTTCGGCAAGCCTTCGATGTACATGGGAACAGGTGGTACGATTCCTTTCATGGGCATGCTGGGCGAACGCTTCCCCGAAGCGCAGTTCCTGATCACGGGTTTGCTGGGTCCGAAATCGAATGCGCACGGACCGAACGAGTTCTTGCACATCGAGACGGGCAAGCGGCTAACCTGCTGCGTTGCGCAGGTGCTCGAGGATCACTACCAGCGATAACAGTAGTTGCAGGCGGGCAACTTGCTCTTGGCCGCGCGCAGCCTGGGACCTTCTCAGTTCGGCGCATACGCTGGTATCGACCAGAAGCTGAGATAGTTTCGAAACAGCTTGTCGCTTGGTGGCTTAATCGGTCCGCAAGCTCGAAACCTTCTCCCAGCCCAATTGCAGCGCTTGCCTCGACAGTCGAAAAAATCGCTTTGTCAGTCCTGGAATGTCTGCTCTTATTTCTGCGGCCATCTTGGATGCATCAAATACATTCTTCAACGGGACTTCCGCCGGTCTCACGAAGTACGTATTCATTGCAAGAAAGGCCTTTCTCGTGATCGCGGCTGTTTGTAGCACGGGTCTTTTCAAACGCGCTTTACTTCGAATCTTGGCATAGTCCAGATCATGTGTTTTCGCAAACTCCTTGCCCCATTCGCTTATTTCAGAAATGTGCATTCCAGATGTCGCTAAGATAATCTCGAGCTGTTCGGCATGTGAAGTGGCGTCCGTCGTCGGCCGTAAGCAGCTGGACTGAAGATAGGATTCGTAGACCGCTAGCTGCAATGATTTCGCGACGCGACCATTCTTATCTAACGGCAAATCCCTGTGAAACGGAAGATTCTGTTCGGCGGCAAATTTGTCGGCGGGCGTTTCTTTCGAATTACTATCCTTAGCCTTTTCGAAATGGGACTGACCGGTGCTATGACGTGACGAACCACTAATCGCCAATGGCTCCCACGAAAACACATACCGGTCTAGCATGCTCGACAATGCCACTGCTGAGTAAATATCCGGACAACTCGACTTGTAGAACGAACCACTCTTAGACTTAATTGCCTTTAATACCGACATGCTGACAAATCCACCATTGTACAGCATGGGTAGTTGCCAATAAGCGGCTTTCCCCGAGAGTACCTTCGCCAGCCACTGGCGTGTTTGTCGAAGTTCAAAACCGGACCCCAACGGAACTTCCAGAACCACGGGATGCAGGTTAGTAGGAGATGGCCACCGGTAGGCGCAGGCACTTGATCGAATTGCGAGAACACCCGTCAACTGAATAATTTCAGCTACGGTACTCAGCGACCCTGGAAGAAGTCCATCGTCATCACCGATAATCGTGACCCAACCTTCATCGTCAACGTTGGATAGTGCAAATTCCCAATTGCGCGACATGCTCAAGCGCTTTCCGGTATTAATGTACCTAATGCGACTGTCGTTGGCGCTTCGAACAACGTCCTCCGTATCATCTGCACCGAAATTATCGCTAACGATTATGTCGAGGTTACTGTAGTCCTGGGCCGTAACAGTACGAAGCGATTCTTTCAGCACATCGCTACGCTCACGCGTAGGAATTACTACCGTTATTTTGGGTTCGTTCATTTGTTTATCATTTGTTTCAGTTGTTCTCGAATTAGTGGCGCAGTGACGGCAGCCACCGATAGCGTACAACTGAAACTCGCAGACAGAAAGGCGAGTTCAATCAGCCTTCCATGCCCCGTCGGCATGATCCAACGACATAACAATGCGGCTACGACGGCGGCAGAAAGAGGAATCGCGATATCCTGACGGTACCATAGCCATTTCTCTGTGGGCAGCAGACGCCGGTGCATGAAATAAATGCTGAACACCATGAATCCGGAATTCAATATGACCCAGATCCATGCCGCCCCTATTGCGCCGTAAGCGGGCACCACCCACAGGATCGTTGGAATCAGAAGTATGACCGCCACAATGTTGATCCTTATCGTCAGGGAGGTCCAACCATCCGCGAGCTGCATCTGATAGGGAATCCACAGCAAACAATTTAGACCAGTACCCAGGGCCAACACGCCCGTTATGGGTGCGACTCGCGCCGTAAGTTCGGGATCGGCTGTCCAGAGCAGCAAAATGCGTTCGCAGAAGACGATCAATATCACGGCTGCGGAACCCATAAGAACTGTGACCAATTGCGCTCCCAGGTGATACGCCTCCCTCAATATTGGTACATCCCGCCGGGTAATGAGTTCGGTGAAGCGAGGAAAAAACGCACTTGCGACCGGCGTTGTCATTATGTGGAGTCCACCTGCAACTACTGCCGCCAGCGCATAGTAGCCAAATGCTTCCAGCGTCAATAATCGCGAGAGCAAGATCTTGTCTATTTGCGTCAGCAGGAGAGACAAGAAAGTAATACCCATCATTCCTGCCGCGAACTTCCAGATCTTGCGTATCTCCGATAAAGAGAAGCGGGCAGTACGAGGAGGATTGGGCAAGATTCTGTAGACAGCGCCCATAAAAATAAGCGCAGTTGCAACCGAGATTATCCCCTGCCAGATAAAGAAGGCTTCAATCGTGGGAGATACCCATATCAAAACAGCAACAGAGCCAAACCCACGCAAGGTTGCCATCACTATGGTAATCGCATTCTGCAAAACTTGCCGCTGCAGTCCGGCAATACTGTTGGCGTAGATGCTCTCGACAAACCGGGCTGCAACGACCAGTCCCATCAGCGCAAAAGCTCGAACCACAGTGTCTTCGGATATTTGCTCCGGCTGCACCCAGCTAGTAGCTAACCACCCCGCAGTTAGATACATACCGATTCCGGTCAGCGCAGCAATGCCGAGCGCTATGACCTCGACGCTGCGCAACAGATCCCAGACTGATTGTGCGTCAATTCCACCGCCGGTGAAGCGCGCCATTTCGCGCGCCAATGCAGGCTTCACGCCCATATCAAGCAGGCTTAGCCAGGCCTGGAGTACGACGAAAATGCCTATCAGCCCGTAGGCCTCGATACCAAGATATTTGATGTACAGCGGCACAAAGGCCAGCGCCATAACTGCGGCATATGCCTGACCAAAATAGTTGGCGAGAACGTTTCTTTTCAGAGACATGAGTAGCTCGCCGGGCCGGTCACTACTTCACTCGCTTCAAATATCCGTCCGGAGCAACACTAATGAGTAGTTTGTGATCGATCGACTTGTCTATTTCGAACTCGGGGTGAGTCTTCAGGTACTCCCATACCGCGGTCTTCGGATTATCGCCCGGCCCCCAATCGCGGTTTGCAAACATTTCTTCGGGCATATCCTGAATGAGGGTATCGAACACAACGCAATAGCTGTCAACAGACGTTAGCGGCGCATAGGCCTCCAGCTCCGCAAGAACGTGGTCGTGAGTGTGATTACTGTCTAAGCAGACCAATATTTTTTGCTTGCCTTTGGCGAATGCTTCGACCTGTTCAGTTGTATCTGATTCTATACTTGAACCTTCAATCATCGAAATTCGCCTGGCCATCGGATGTTGCTCGATCGCGTCTCGGTTGTGGGAACGAATATCAATATCCACACCCAGAACACCGGCATCGGCCGGGCCACCGCAGGCTGCGTTCAATTCCAGCATTGATGCAAAGAAAATCAATGAGCCGCCATGCGCGATACCCATCTCAATAATCAGGTCCGGCTGGACGCTCCAAACCAATTCCTGCATCGCCATAATATCCTGAGGATACTGAATAATCGGGCGACCCAACCATTCGAAATTATAGGTATACCCATTCCGATTGGTTTCTCGAGACCAGGTTCGTGATAGTTCCTGAACGCCTAGGTCATCAGCCAGGCCCTCTATATTCTCTGCAACCTGAGACTTAAATTCTTTAATAGGATCCATGTGATCCGGCCTTAGATAGGATGTTGGAGATCTTGACGATTCGGTCAATGATTCGAAGTTCTAGCGCGTCACACAAGCGTAAATGATATTACAATCTTCAGGGTGTCGCTTACCCAGTTCGTACGACGCACGGCAAAACTCGGCTTTCCAGTCTTGCTTCTCAGCACCGACGCGCCCCCACCCAAACCCGCCTTCGTCCCATAATCCGTTACTGAGAAACCAATCCATCTGAGGCGTCGACAAGGACTTATAGAAAACACCGCCAGTAGCTCGTATTTTTAGTCCAGCTTCTTTGATATCGGCACACAAGGTGTCTTGTGTGTATGAACGGCGATGTCCAGCAACTTGAATATCAAACGGCGAAAGTTCCTCGCAATCGGAGAGCGTACCCATCAACACAGCAAGGCGCCGATTGACTGCGTTAGCGTTTGGTACATGTACCAACAAAATGCCTCGGTCACTCAACAGACTAGCTGCCTTATGGAGCACTCCGACAGGATCCACTACATGCTCCAGAATATTGAGCATCGTTATATTATCGAATTGCTCATCGGTTTCGAATTCTTCGATTAATGCTTCATGAAATTCCACGTCCGGCAAACACTCACGAGCTAAAGCGAGATGTTGACCTGATGCATCAACTCCCACTACTCGATCAAAAAAGGGTGCGAGAATTGAAGTAAGCGTTCCGTCTCCGCAAGGCAAATCCAAAAGACTCTTGTCTCCGCGTCGATGCTCAAGGCACGCCTGAGCCTGATAATATCCGAGAACTCCATTGTAATCCGAGAACATCTTGGAGCGTGCCCAGCTGAAGGTCTCCTGTAGTTCTTTTTCATTCATCTCACTCAATATATTTCTCCAAAATTACGTTACTCCTGACAGAATTCGACTCAACCCATCTTCGACATTCAGAGTCGACTGCCAGTCGAGCACTTCGCTGGCTAGCCGCCAATCCAACTTGACGCACGCGACGTCAGCGTCAATTGACACAGTCTCAATCTTGCTATTACTTTTTAAATATTTGACTATCATTTGCGCAATCTCTTGCGTTGAAGTCACTTGTCCGGTTCCGATATTCAGATCACCAGTGAATTCAGTCTTCAGAGCCAGTTGTAATGCTGTAATGAAATCATCAACATACAGCAAGTCCAGGGAAGGCGCTCCATTGCTGTATTCATGAGTAATTATCGTTTCTGAACGACGTGCCTTTTCAATGAAGCTATAGATAAACTTTGGTTTGTCCCCGCCGGCCCCATAGACAGCCCCTGATCGCAGTATTAGACATCGTAGTCCTTCCGTTTTTCTACAGTGCTCTATTAAGAGTTCCGCCAGGTACTTCGATTCGCCATAGGGACCCCGTGGCAATGGAGAAGTCGATTCATCAGCGCTAATCGGGCCAGAGTAACCTGAATAGACTTCCCATCTGGATGGATATAGCAATTTAAGGTCATTAGCGAGACAAACATCAATGACATTACGTAGCATAGTCAGGGATTTGCCCAACGCTATGTTTGACGTGTAAACCCGTGGGTTGGCCAAATGAACGACACAGTCAACTTCTTTTTCGTTTGCCAAGAGGCTTAGTTGAGTACTGCCCAGAGAAATATCCAGATCGGAACTGGTAGGAGCAATCAGCTCAAACTCGCTGCCAGTGGCCATTCTTAGCGCCCTGCCCAAGAATCCGTTCCCGCCCGTCACTAGAACTGAACGTTCACCTCCTAATCTCTGTTTAGACGGACTTTCACCCAATGCCGAACGAACAACGCTAAGAGGCTGGAGTTTGATCTCCCTTTCTCCCGTGGCATCAAGAACCCTGCTCAGGGCAGCTTCGAAATCAATTTTCTCATAGTTCGCCAGAACTCCAACAGCAACCGCATTACTTCGAGACATACCGTAGTCGCAACAAATCACTGTCCGCTTTCCTTCGGCGAGCAATTCAACTCCTTCGCGAATCTTCTCTCGCACAGCATCAACAGAATTTCCAGCCTTATCTACGAGCGTGCGCACATCGACAACACTAACGTCGGATTCATCATCGACCGCGGTTGCAGGGGCCGTACCTAATACGGATGTTATCCAGCGGATTTTCACTTTGCGGCCTCGTCTGGAACAAACTGCTGAGTAAGGCTGCGCAGATACCAACCCGAGCGAATATCCGGTTTGTCACTAGTCTCTCCGGTACAAAAATACCGCAACAATATGTCCACCTCGTTGAACCCAGCTAACGCGCGAAGATAGGTCGATGCAGAAAATCGGGGATTAATTTCGAAGGGTAAGAGCTCTCCATCTCGAACTCTAGCCTGAATGTTGATTGGGCCGCGACTATCAACTGATTCGGCAATACTCTCGGCTTGATAACAGAGTTCCGGGTATTCACCTATGTGACCTTGTGAATAGCCACTTGACACAAGGCCGCCTCGACCACTATAAGCTACGGAAAGTTTTGCGCTGAAGTCCCGTTTCAATGCGATGGAACCGACGACTTTCTTGTTCGGTAGTGACAAAACACCGATTGTGAACTCACCCTCCTTTACGTCGACATATTCCTGAGCAATCGCTTGGCTGCCATTTCTCTGAATGAATTCAGCATAGACCATCGCTTCGTCAGTGCTTATCGCAAAGAAGACCGAAGCGCTTCCGCCAGAGCCAGTCGCCGGTTTTACGATGCAAGGCAATCCAATTAATTCGATGTCTTCAGCTTTATTCAGCACTACCGTGCGAGGAATTCTGATTCCGTTTTCTGCGAGTTTCCGAAATGTCTCGTCCTTATCCGAAAACAACTTGATAACGGCAGGATCATTAGCGACAAGCTGGATTCCCGCTTCGGATAGTTCTTCGGTGGCCGCGCCAAGCAAAACCATTGGTTGCTCACCTCCCGGAATCAACCAATTTGTTTTCGCATCAACGCACGACTCAATTACATTTTTGACGTAATTTTCAGTATCTATCAGGTAGGTCTTACTGAATCCCTTATCATGTAAACCATAGGCGGTTGATGAAATATCACAGCCGAACACTTCATATCGCTGCGCCAATATTAACGATTTACACAACTCTGTACCGAGCGATGCGCCGCCAATTCCCGCGATCATCACTTTTACTGGATAGCTTGCTTCGCTCATAAACTGCTCTTCGAGTTATAACTAGCCATGTAGATGTTGAACCACATCGATAACGCGCTCAATATCGCTTGAGGACATATCGTGATAGCTAGGCAAGTTGATCGCCCGATTTGAGATGTCTGACGCTACCGTATTTTTCACGGTGTCGTCGAACATCGGCAAACCACTCAGTGGATGAAAGAATACTCTCGCATCAATGTCTGCCTTCGAGAATTCCCCCTGTATTTTCTCCAAGGTCAGGCCAGACTCTTTCCCGAATACCACTGTGGGCATCCACGCTCCGTTAACAACACCATCTGGCTCTGGATTCAACATCAGTCCAGGAAAGACATTTAAGCGACTTTTATAGATACCGAGAATCTCTCGTTTCCTATCAATTAGGTCATCAATCCGCTCCATCTGCCCGCACCCGATCGAGGCCTGAATATTAGACATCTTGTACTTAAACCCCACCATATCCGGCCAGAACTGTTTTGTTTGGCCGCGTGCGCGACCGTGGTTCGAAAGCGTCAGAACAGTTTCATACAATTCCGCGTCGTCAGTTACGAACATTCCTCCTTCGCCGGTGGTGAGTGTTTTGGTCCCATGGAACGAGAAGCTCCCAAAGATACCCATGCTGCCAGCGCGCTCACCATGATATATCGAGCCTATGGCTTGCGCTGCGTCTTCAATAACCGGTATTCCATGTTTCTGACCAATAGCCAGCAATCTATTCATATCACACAGATTGCCGTATAGATGAACGGCCAATATGGCTTTGGTTCTATGTGTAATCGCAGCTTCGACACGCTCAGGATCGATGCACCAGCTATCGGGAAGAATGTCCACGAAAACCGGTTTAGCACCTAGATGCACTATTGGTGCGGCAGAAGCGATCCAATTAGTATCCGCCATAATCACTTCGTCATCAGGCTCGATCCCAAGTGCGGCCATTCCCATATGCAATGCGCCGGTGCAACTGGAAGTAGCAATGGCGTATTTCACTCCGAGATGACTTCTGAAGGCTTCTTCAAAGCGATTGATGTATTCGTAGCAGCGCTCGCCCCAACCGTTTCGGGCCGCGTCACTGGCGTATTGCACCTCCAGATCCGTTATAGAAGGCTTGGTGTAATGGATGCGGCTCACTGCGACCTCTTCAGTATTTTCAACGTCGGAACCGCTATGGCGAATTGCCCACCCCACTCTGCAATATATGAATGCTGATCAGCGATTTCCTCAGCCAAGTTCCACGGCAGCACCAGTACGAAATCAGGCTTGATCTCGCGTATTGCGCCTGGTTTCACAATCGGAATACGGCTACCCGGCATGAATTTCCCCTGCTTGGCGAGCGCGGCGTCGCATACCATTGGCAGTAAATCAGGCTTGACGCCGGCGTAGTTGAGAAGCGTGTTGCCTTTGGCGGCAGCGCCGTACGCAATAACACTCTTTCCTTCTTGCCTTTGCGTTAACAAGAAAGTCAGCAGCCCGTCTTTGACCGCATCCGCGCGCGACTGGAAATCATCATAGGTGGAGCGCGTTTGTAGTCCGCGAGCCACTTCTACTTTGAGTAACTTGTCGACCGAGTCGGATGTCGCCCTCGGGTCGTCATTGTGACAGCCAAATATTCGCAGACTCCCGCCATGGGTAGTCAATTCTTCAACGTCGAAAATCCTTAGGCCTGCTTGCTCGAGAATGCGGCTAACCGTATTTAGCGAGAGATAGGAAAAGTGCTCGTGATAGACCGTATCAAACTGTGTGTGCTCAAGAAGGCGCATCAAATGTGGAAACTCTAAAGTAACGGTACCGCTCGCCTTCAGAGCAGCCTTCAATCCGATTGTAAAATCATTGATATCCGGAACGTGTGCATAAACGTTGTTGGCTGCGATCAGGTCAGCCTGTTTACCCTCACTGGCAAGCTGCCGCCCGAGGGACTCTCCAAAAAACTCTCTCAACACGGGTATGCCAAGAGCTTCCGCAGCGTCCGCGGTGCTGTCAGTAGGCTCGATACCAAGACAAGGAATACCATTCTCCACGAAGTTTCGAAGCAAGTAGCCATCGTTTGATGCGACTTCAATTACCAAACTTTTGTCAGCAAGACCGAGCCGGTCTGTCATCGCCTCGGTATAAGCCTCTGCGTGAGCAACCCAGCTTGGTGAGGTTGAAGAGAAGTATGCGTATTCCGCTGAGAAAAGATCTTCCGCCTGGGCGTAGTCTTCCGTTTGCACCAACCAACAATTCGTACATGCCATGATCTTGAGAGGAAAGCACTGTTCCGGTTTTCCCAGATCTTCCACACTCAGGTATGCATTGGACGGTGGAGCATGTCCAAGGTCAAGAAACGTGTGCTCCAATCGCGAGCCGCAATGGCGACAATTCATAGAACCAATCCAGTGAATTCCGAGGTCAATAACGGGTGATTAAGATCTCGATCTGAAAGGTCCCGCGGCACCAGGGGCCACGCGATTGAAAGTTCCGGGTCTGTAGGACGAACGCACCCCTCCGCCGAAGGCGTGTAGAACGTGGTATGCAAGTATACGAGCTCGCTATCTCGTTCCAGCACCTGAAATCCATGGGCGAATCCTTCGGGAATCACCATCATATGTGCGTTCTCTTCAGACAGCTCTTCAGCATGCCAATTCAGGAAGGTCGGAGAACCTGCTCGAAGGTCAACTGCGACGTCCCATACTTTCCCCTTAATGCATCGTACTAACTTCATTTCCGCATGCGGTTCATGCTGATAGTGCATTCCACGAACCGCGCCAACGGTTCGTGTGGAGGACTGATTAATCTGTACAATTTGTCGTTCGCCAACAAGGTCACCGAGTTCATTTTGGCAATACAGCCGGGTGAAGAACCCGCGCTCATCGGTCTGGAGCGTTGACTCGACCAACAGCAGGCCCTCAATCGGCGTTCGATGAATCTTCATTCGTGCACCCAGAGGGCCCCCGCCGCGTGCGCATCTGCAACATACGTCGCCAGTTGTTTGCCCGTAGAAGTCACACCCTGCTCGTGAAATATTCGATACCAGTCCGCTGTAGCCTGAAGCGCCTGGTCAAGGCTCCAGACGGGTCGCCAATTCAGTATCTCGTTGGCCTTTTGATTGTTCAGATAAAGCAGCGTCGCTTCATGTGGCTGAGGATCATCCGTCCGCTCCCACTTCAAGTCAGGCCAATACTCTTGTAGCGCGCTTAGGACCTCTGCAACTGTTCGATTGGCTTCTGATCGAGGGCCGAAATTCCAGGCCTCCGCGAATTCCCGGCGTTTTTCGAGCAGACGCTGACCCAGCAATAAATAGCCAGCCAGACAGTCAAGTACGTGCTGCCAGGGCCGCGTCGCATCCGGCGATCTAATGAGCAACAGTTCAGACTCCGTTACAGACCTGACCAAATCCGGAATCAGGCGGTCTTCCGACCAATCACCACCGCCTATGACATTGCCAGCTCGCGCGGAGGCCAGAAGAGGCCAATCGTTTTCGCTGAAAAAGGCTTTTCGATAGCTGTCTATCAATAGTTCACAGGCCGCTTTAGAAGCACTGTAGGGGTCGTGCCCTCCTAGTGGGTCGCTCTCGCGGTAGCCCTGTGTCCTCTCGTCATTCGCATAAATCTTGTCGGTGGTTACGGCAACGATAGCCTGAATACTATCGACATGACGACATGCCTCCAGAACGTGCGCCGTGCCCATAACATTGCTGGACCAGTTATCGATCGGATCTCGATAGGAGCGCCTCACCAGTGGTTGTGCAGCAAGGTGAAAGACGAAGTCGGGACGAATCGTCTCAATCGCTGCAGTGAGCCTCTCCGCGTCGCGAATATCCAGACGTTGGTCGCCAACAGCCAGGTTCAACTCGTCCCAGTGATTCGGCTGTGTGTCTGGATCAAGCGAGATACCACTAACATCCGCGCCTAGCTCATTGAGCCAGTACGCCATCCAACTGCCTTTGAACCCGGTATGGCCTGTGATCAGAACTCGACTGCCACGGTAGCAATCACCGAATTGAATCATTCCCAGACTTTCCACGGCGGTTTGCCAGTTGCCCAGAGATCCTCAAGCTGGTTCTTATCACGCAGAGTGTCCATCGCCTGCCAGAATCCCCTGTGCTGATACGCGCACAGAGATCCTTCGTCCGCGAGTTGCATCAGCGGTGTTGATTCCCAACTGCAATTATCTCCGTCGATGAGGTCCAGAACTGCAGGCTCGAGGACGAAAAATCCCCCATTTATCCATGCACCGTCACCAGCCGGTTTCTCCTGAAAACTTGACACGGCAGAGCCGTCCAGATTCAGAGCGCCGTAACGACCAGGCGGTTGAATTGCGGTTACTGTCGCTTTGTTTCCATGCTTCTTATGGAAATTAACAAGTGCACCAACATCAACATCGGCGACGCCATCACCGTATGTAAGACAGAACGACTCCGAGCCAATGTAATTCGCTACTCGCCTAAGCCGACCGCCTGTGAGCGTTGTTTCGCCAGTATCCACGAGCGTTACCCGCCATGGTTCAACGTGTTTCTGGTGAACCTTCATTTCGTTGCCGTGCATGTCGAAAGTCACATCGGACATGTGCAAGAAGTAGTTAGCGAAATATTCCTTGATCACATAGCCTTTGTAACCAAGGCAAATTACGAAATCATTAATTCCGTAATGAGAATAGATCTTCATTACGTGCCACAAAATTGGCTTGCCACCAATTTCGATCATCGGCTTCGGCTTGAGATGTGACTCTTCGGAAATTCGAGTACCGAGACCACCGGCGAGAATTACAGCTTTCATGGACTAAAACCTATGGTTACGTAATTTGCATACTTTGGCGGAAATCAATTGAGTCTGCGGCTCGGAAAAATTGTACCAGCGCTGCTTCAACCAAAGGACAAGGAATTCTATCGTACCAATGTTGTGCAGAGTAGGGAGAAGCGTCACGGTTTGCGGATGCCGGGACTCAATGAGCGGATCAGCTGGGGCTACGACACGCCCAGATAACCGGCAATCGCTTTGGCGATTCGCTTAGCTGCGTTGCCATCGCCAAAAGGATTGCTGACTCGAGACATCTCTCGGTAGATCTCGGGGCGAGTCAACAAATCTGAAACGACATTGAAGATTCTGTCGCGGTCAGTACCTACCAACCGCGCACTCCCGGCATCAATCGCCTCGGTACGCTCCGTCTTGTTCCGCATCACCAGTACGGGTTTACCAAATGCAGGAGCCTCCTCCTGTATGCCGCCAGAATCCGTAAGGATGACATGCGACTTCTCCAGGAGGTAAATAAAATGTACATAGTCCGTAGGATCTATCAGATGCAGGTTCGAAATGTCCGACAATCGCTCAGTAACCGGTTCCTTCACATTAGGATTCAGGTGTAGCGGATAAACTATCTCTACGGTTTCTTCAAACTCGATAGCAATATCTCTCAGAGCGTCACAGATCGATTGAAAACCCGAACCATAGCTCTCCCTGCGATGACCTGTTACCAATACTAGCTTCTTGTCGTAATCAAGAAACGAAAATGTCTTCTCTACCTGCGCGCGTAGCTGCGACTCATCTTGAATCTTCTGTCGCATGAACAGTAGCGCATCGACTACTGTGTTGCCGGTAACATGAATACTCCGTTCCACTACATTCTCAAGCAACAGATTGCCTCGAGCACTGTCAGTTGGCGCGAAGTGCAGGTCGGCAATGCCGCCCACTAATTTTCTGTTCAGCTCTTCTGGCCAGGGAGACATCAAATCGAACGTTCTTAGCCCGGCCTCCACATGTGCTACAGGCACTCTGTGGTAGAACGCCGAAAGAGCACTGGAAAACGCTGTAGTTGTATCTCCATGAACCACAACCATATCGGGCTCGAATTCGGCGTAAATACGCTCGAGTGCTTCCAGGATACGAACCGTTATCGTAGTAAGCGTCTGGTCCGGTCGCATGACATCAAGGTCAAAATCAGACTCAATATCGAACAAATTCAGCACGGGAAGAAGTAACTCTTTGTGCTGACTGCTAATGCACACCCGCGTCTCCATAGATGGGGAGTTTTTCAACGCATGCACTACAGGCGCCATTTTGATGGCCTCAGGACGAGTCCCGAAAATCACAAGAATGCGCTTCATGAAATCCCTACTTTGTTCTTACCAGCGAGGTGGAGGATAACCCTTTTTGGTTCAGAAAGATCAGTCCGCTTCCAGCCCTCGTCACGCCCAGGCCTCTAACCTTATCCACACGGAGTAATAGCTCGTCGACTACCAGCGCACGTACAGAATGTTCACTCGCTGCCCTCGACCGCGCCCGGGTTTTCGAGGACGGCGAGCATGTTCAGACTGATTTCTCGCCAACTCAATCCGTCGGGCATATCGACAAGGCGACGTGCCGACAGCTGTTCACTGATGCAACGCGCAAGATCTTTGGCATCACCGGGAGTCGCGAGCAGGCCATCCAGTTGCTCGGCCTGCCCTGGAAAATTCTGCGTCAGGTTAGGAGAACGCGTTGCCACCACGGGCCGCTGCACGGCAATGTATTCGGCGATCTTGCAGGAGGCCCCATTATCCATAAGAGCCCCCAAACGATAGGGCAAAGCCAACACATCACAGCTAGCCAGTGCCGCCGGCATCTTCGAAAACTCGATGTTTCCGAGATAATGCAACCACGGATAGTCGAAGTTGATCTCGGAATCAGCCTTGCCTCCTATGACGAGATTGACTCCAGTTCCACCGTTAACAAGTATTGCAACCGCTGCAAGAAGGTCTTCAATGCCGCGCTCCGGCTCCATGCTGCCGAAGTACCCGACCAGCGAAACTTCCTCCGGTAATTCGAACTGCTTTCTCGACTCAAGCATGGGCAGAGGCCTGAACCGGTCCAGGTCTACCCCATTCGGGACAAGCAATGCTCGATCGGTCATTGGCCTGAGATCCTCGAGCACCTTGGGGCTGGCAAATGTCGCGATCCATGACCGTCGCAGCAAGAAGGTTAACGGATCGAAACCGGGCAGGCGTCGATAGCCTTCAAATACGTCGTAGCGATCATAGACATCGAAGACGAACTTCGCCCCACAGAAAAATGCTGCCAGGTAAGCGACCAGGCCTGTATAGCAGTCACCGCTTGCGACAATGATGTCAGGTCGGCGAGCACTATGACGGCTGAAACACGCTGCAATCCACCGCTTGAAGAAGCGCCCGCGCAGTACTGGTGTCGTCTCGACCCTGAGCGCCCCGTCTCGGGTTTCTTCCGCGTCGCCACCGTGGTAATCAATGAGCCATAAGTCGACCGTGTGTCCGGCCTCGGCCCACCAGTACGGTAGCTGGTAGATCCTCCCGAATCGCTCGGTGTACGCGTCGCGATTTGTGTAGATGCGTTTACCGATGAACAGTACGCGCATTCGCTATCAACTCCACAATGATATTCGAGTAATTCTCGCCGACGGCCTTCCAGTTGAACTTTTCAATCGCGTGACGCCGGCCCACTTCTGCCAACATGCAGCGTAACGCATCGTCATCCATCAGCGTCGCGATCTTGTCGGCCAGGTCGGCCGCACTCTCGGGCTCCGCCATCAGGCCGGTCTTGCCATCGATGATCGTGTCGCGGACCGCGGGCAAGTCGAACGCCACGACCGCACAACCACAACCGAGCCCTTCCACGGCAACCAGCCCGAGGCCTTCCTGGTCACCCGACGAAGCCACAACCGATGGCATCACCGAAATCTTCGCCGCACGGAGATAGTCCGGTACATCATCGTTGAGCACACTGCCAACAAAGTGCACCTTGTCCGCTACACCGAGCATTGCTGCGAGGCCTTCCAGCGACTCACGCAGCGGCCCGTCACCTACAATGTTCAGCTTCAATGCAGGGTAGCGATCGGCAAGGATGGCCACCGCTTCTATCAGGTAGGCCACACCCTTCTTCTCCACGAGGCGGCCGATGAAAACGAGACCGTCGCGCGTTGCCTCGGCCTCTCCTGGTGTAAACTTCTTCTCCAGATCCACGCCCATTGACTGTACTTCGATTCGGCCCGGTGCAAAGCCGCGCTCCTCGCAATAGCCGCGCATTGCACTGCTGACGACGGTCACAGCATCTGCCCTCCCAAGGATCCAGCGCTTCAGTCGCTCGAGAAAACGGCCACGAAGCGCGTACAAGTCACCGCCGTGGGATGTAATTAACAACGGCGGGGAACGACGCAATAGCACACGATACGTCGAGGCAACCAGCCCTTGCGGAATTATCCAGTGGGCATGAATGGCTGCGAAACCAAACTCCCGCTGCAGTCGAAAGATGGCGATGAATTGAGCCATGAGAAACAGGGGCAAAAGGAGGAGACGCAATGGATTTTCGCGTACGCGCGACAACATTCCACCTTCGTAAGCGAGGTTTTCCAACGCCGAAATGCAGTAGCGGTAGCGTCGCACCTTGACCGATCGATCGCCGTCAGTGAAGATTTCTTCGCTGGCAGCCCCTCGGCAGTGCGGCGCCAGCACGACTACGTCGAACGAGTCTGCCAGTTCGAGCGAAAGACTTTCGACGAATCGCGGCTCCTTGTCACCTGCCCAACGAGGAAAGGTTGACGCCAAAACAAGAAGTCCTGGTCGCGTGTTGGTCATGAATCCGCCGCCTCGTTAAACAGTTTCAGCCTGCCGTCATCCTGGAGCACGAATCGTGTCGGGCCTGGCGGGCGCTCGTTTTCTCCATCCGCCAGAACGACGTCTCCCCCTCCCCAATGGCCGGCGTACGCCGCCACTCGGCTGGACAATCCGCGGCCACGCACCAGGACGAGCGGTCGTTTGCCACTCCACAACCGAGTATTGTGGACGAGCAGGTAGAAATGATAAGCCAGCACCGGTGCCCGGATCAGGCGGACGAGAAGGCTCTTCGTGTCGTCGAGCAGATTCGCTGGATCTGCCTGGTTCGCGCAGGCATACCAGGTCTTGTCACGCAGAGTTTCGTTGTCACGCAACCGAATATTCGGCACAGGCGCCTCGAGGTGCTCATCGCAACCGACAACTATGATCGCGTGCCGCATATCAGGACTTGCTGTACGTCAGTGCCGTAATCTGTTCGGAAATCAGACCGATGAGAATGACGATGACTGACGCGGCGAACAGCAGCATGCTCATGTTCGTAAAGCGCCCCATCGTCGAGAAAGTGTACGCGTACCAGCTTGCGCCGGTCACAAAGAACATGGCACCGACCGGCAGGAAGATTTTCAATGGCGAATACAGGGTCGCAATTTTGAATATGATGACCACGAAGCGCAGACCGTCACGAAACGGGCGAATATGGCTCTTGCCTATCCGTTTCGCGACCGGGATGGATTCGAAGCAAATCGGATAACCTGAGCGCAGAAAGGCCATCGTTATCGTCGTTGGATAGGAAAAGCCGTTCGGCAACAGGTACAGGAACTTCTTGAACAGATGTGCCCTGGCAACCCGGAAGCCCGATGTCAGGTCGGGAATGCGGCGCCCCGTCAGCCAGGATGCGACAACATTGTAGATACCGTTCGCGTACAGGCGACCGACGTTCGCATGAGACCCGGAATCGCGAGCGCCAATGATCATGTCGTAACCGTCGTCGAGTTTCGTCAGCAATGGACCGAACTCGCCGGCGTCGTGCTGGCCGTCACCATCCATGAACGCAATGATGTCACCCTGCGCGGCCCGTGCGCCCGCCTTGACTGCCGCCCCGTTACCGAGACTCTCGGGATGTCGCACGACCTTCGCGCCCGCACCTTCGGCAACACTCGCCGTGTCGTCAGTGGACCCGTCGTCGACGACAATAACTTCGGCATCGGGGTAAGCCTCGACGGCTCGCGCGACGACGGCACCAATCGCGTCGGATTCGTCTTTTGCTGGAATAACGATGGACAGAGATGGCATAGAGGCTTCCACTACTACGATGTGAACATGATCATGATACCTGCGGCAACCGCAGATCCAATGACCCCGGCTACGTTCGGCCCCATGGCATGCATCAACAGGATATTGTGCGGGTTGGCTTCGAGTCCGACCCTGTTGGCGACTCGCGCAGCCATCGGTACGGCGGACACTCCAGCCGCGCCAATCAGCGGATTTATCGGTTGCCTGGACACCTTGTTCAGCATTTTGCCCATGATCACGCCGCTTGCCGTGCCGATTGCGAATGCCACCATGCCCAGCAACAGGATGCCGAGCGTGCTGACAACAAGGAACTGGTCTGCGCTGAGTTTCGACCCGACCGCAAGACCGAGAAAAATAGTCACGATGTTGATGAGCGCGTTTTGCGTCGTGTTCGACAGGCGATCGACGACGCCACACTCGCGCATCAGGTTGCCAAACGCGAGCATGCCGAGCAGCGGCGCGGCCGTCGGCAACAGCAAACCGACCAGTAGCAGGAGCATCAAGGGGAAGATGACCCGCTCGGTTTTCGAGACCTCGCGTAACTGCACCATCTCGATACTGCGTTCCGACTGGCTGGTCAGCGCTTTCATGATCGGCGGCTGGATCAGTGGCACGAGAGCCATGTAGGAGTAGGCCGCAACCGCGATTGCGCCGAGCAGGTTCGGCGCGAGCTGCCCGGCTACATAAATCGCCGTAGGCCCGTCCGCCCCACCTATGATTCCGATGGCTGCGGCTTCCCGCAGTGAGAAATCCATCCACCCGAGTTCGGTCAGACCCAGTGCGCCCAACAAGGTCGCGAAAATACCAAACTGCGCGGCTGCCCCGAGAAACAGCGTCCTCGGATTGGCCAGCAAGGGCCCGAAATCGGTTAATGCGCCCACGCCCATGAAGATAATCAGGGGAAATGCACCGGACTTTATGCCAACCTCGTAGGCAAGATAAAGCAGGCCGCCAGGTTCGGCGATGCCCGCACCCGGGATGTTGCTTAGCAAGCCGCCAAAGCCGATCGTGACGAGCAGCAGTGGCTCGAATTTCTTGACGATACCGAGGTACAGCAGCACCAGGCAGATACCCAGCATGGCGAGCTGCCCACCGCTGATCTGGTAGATACCGGAATTCGTCCAGATTTGCTCGATTAGGTCCATTCTCAGCTGCTATCAGGCAATCGCGAGCAGCGCATCGCCGACGGCAACCGCGTCACCTTCAGACACGAACACGTCCGTGACCGTGCCTGCTCGAGGTGCGACCACGGCCGTTTCCATTTTCATCGCCTCGACAATGAGCAAGGGATCGCCTTGCTTGACCGTCGCGCCGGGTGCCACGTTTACCTTGAATATGTTGCCGGCGAGCACAGCGTTGAGGGGCTCCCCGCCACCTGCTGCCGGTGCAGCGTCTGGTGCGGGCGCGGCTGCGATATTGGCAAGTTGTCCGCTCTCGGCCACTTCCACGGTAAATTCCTTGCCATTTACGCGCACGGAGTAAATGCCCGCTCCGCCCGCCGCACTGGTAGCAGGCACTGCTGCCGGTGCCTCCGGCTCATCCCATGGGGCCGGCTCGAACGCGTCGGGGTTGTCGCGGTTTTCAAGGAACATCAGGCCGATCTGCGGAAACAGTGCATAAGTCAGCACGTCGTCCACGACGTCGTCTGCAAGACGAATGTTCTTCTCGCCGGCAAGGCGCGTCAGTTCGGCTGTTTGTGCCTCGAGTTCTGGCTCGAGCAAGTCAGCGGGACGGCAGGTGACAGGTTCTGCTCCCTCAAGTACCTGAGCCTGCAGCTCTGCGTTGACAGCGGTCGGTGTCTCACCATACTCACCCTTGAGTACGCCCGCCGTTTCCTTGGTGATGTTCGCGTAACGCGAACCCGATAACACGTTGATCACCGCCTGGGTGCCGACAATCTGCGAGGTCGGTGTGACCAGCGGCAAGGTACCCAGGTCGTCGCGAACACGAGGAATCTCCTCGAGCACATCGTCCAGCTTGTCTCTGGCATTTTGTTCGCGCAGCTGGTTCTCGAGATTGGTCAACATACCACCCGGAACCTGGGCGACGAGAATGCGAGAGTCGACACCTTGCAGTGCCCCTTCGAACTTCGCGTACTTCTTGCGCACGTCGCGGAAATAGGCGGCGATTTCCTCGATCGCCACCAGGTCGAGGTTGGTGTCGCGGTCTGTGCCTTCCATGATCGCGACCAGCGTTTCGGTGGGTGAGTGACCATAGGTCATGCTCATCGATGAGACCGCGGTGTCAATCGAGTCAATGCCTGCCTCGGCCGCCTTCACAAGCGTTGCAGTGGAGAGCCCTGTTGTCGCGTGGCAATGCATCTGGATCGGAATCGAGACTTCCTCTTTCAAGCGGCTTACCAGCTCGAACGCCGTGTGCGGCCGCAGGAGCCCTGCCATGTCCTTTATGCAAATTGAATGTGCACCCATATCCTCAATGCGCTTGCCCATGTCGACCCAGAGATCGACCGTGTGCACATCACTGACGGTATAGGACATCGTGCCCTGCGCGTGCCTGTCGACTTCGAGCGTCGCCTTGACCGCGGTCTCGAGGTTTCGCATGTCATTCAGCGCATCGAAAATACGGAACACATCGACGCCATTGATTGCACACCGCTCCACGAACTTGCGCACGAGATCATCAGCGTAATGCCGGTAGCCGAGGATGTTCTGGCCGCGGAACAGCATCTGCTGCGGCGTATTGGGCATCGCGGCCTTGAGCCTCCGGATGCGCTCCCAGGGATCCTCGCCGAGGTAGCGAATACATGCATCGAAGGTCGCGCCACCCCAGGACTCGATCGAGTGGAATCCTACCTGGTCGAGTTTTTCCGCAATGGGCAGCATGTCGTCGATACGCATGCGCGTCGCGAGAAGGCTCTGATGTGCATCGCGCAGCGCGAGCTCTGTAATGCCCAGGGGCTTCATGTCACTCATGATAGTTTCTTTCTGGCTTTATGAATTTCTGTGTCGGTGTTGTTCGATCGCTGCCGTAATAGCGGCAACCTCCTCATCGCTCACACCTTCCTCTGCAGCAGGGCTTAGACGCCTGATCACCTGGGCCATAACCGACATCATGATGACCAGCAACGTCAGGAAGACGAACACCGTGCCCATGCCGACCAGCATGAGCGTGACGCCCTGATTCATTAGAGTGGCTTGCATAACGGTCCTGCGCGAAAACCAAGCGGAGGATTATACTTGAGGTCCAGGGATTGTGCCTGACTGCGTTACTACATTCCGATCAGACTGACCGCAGCCCCGCACGCGGCTACCGACGCCCCCGCCACCGCATGTGCGTAGCGGCCTGAGGTCGGCAGGTTCAGCTTATCCACACCAATAGTGGTCAATGCGACGCACCCAAGCATCGTCGCCAGTGTCACGAGGCCGAAGATGACCGCCACCGCAGCTACGAGGGCCGTGCTTTGCTGGGCGGCGGGGTACATGAACAACGGAATCAGTGCCTCGCAGGGACCCAGGACAAAGATGATAAATATCGCCCACGGCGTTATGGGGTTCTTCGCTTGTGCGTCATGCACGTGCGAGTGATCCGTCCGGTGGTCATGCTCATGGTCGTGCACCACTTCGTCGTGGACATGGACATGTGAATGCCTGTGGCCGCGACCGGCTTTCTTCAAACCCCACGCAAAATACATGAGGCCGAAGGCGAGCAATGCCCAGCCGGCCAGGTTGCCTCGCATGCCCTCTATTTCTACAACCGACGCCAGTTGGGCACCGAGAATGATGCCGATTACACCAATGACGACCGAGCCCAGGACGTGCCCGAGCCCGCAGACCAGGGTGATCCGCAGTGTTTTGTTCAGGCTCCATGAACGTGCCTTGCCCATCGCCGTGAAGACGAGATAGTGATCCGGACCGAGAATCGTATGCAGAAATGCCACCGACGCCGCAGTCAACAGCAGAATCTGGGCTTCGTTCATTACCGTAGCTTACGCCCGACGCAGGGCCGGCCGCGATAGGTAATTACCCGTGTATCTTAGGGGCTATGTGCCTGTTCCTGCTCGATTTTAGCCTCGAGTTCATCGATCCTTCGCTGCTGCTCCTGGACGACCTTCGTCAGCGCGGCAACCACATCCATTGCGCTCAGCGACCTCCCGTCACCACTCGCCAGCAGGCCGGGGACGTCTTCGGCAATGAAGCCAACATAGTCTTCGTCCTGCTCCGCTTTGTAATTGAACGAGACGGGCTGCAATGCCATCACTGCCGCGACAGCCTCAGCCGAGGACAGGATCGCAATATTCTCCTTGCTGTCTCGTGACGACCTGTTGGTCCACACGCCACCGGCGGTGACATATGCACCGCTCGCCATTTCGAGCGGATGATCAGGGCGCGATGCGCCAATGCCAACGTTGCCATCTCGATCGATAGTGATGCGATCGATCGAGCCGGCGCCAATTGTCAGGGTGCTGGCCCGGTTATGCATGATGTAGCCAGTATCGCCCGACGACTGCGTGATCATGAGTCCGGCGACATTGCTGTTCTGATCGAAAATCTGGATGCTGCCGTTGACCTCCAGCCGTTGCTGCGGATCGGTCGAGCCGATGCCGACCTTGTTGCCATCGTCAAAGACTTGAGAGCTCACGAGTTCGCCCTCGCGGCGAACCTTGACGAGAAAGTCACGATTCGCCTTGATCTTTGGTGCCGGCGTGACCTCAGGTTCCGGCGCGACCTCAGGTTCCGGCTCTGGAGCGACAACGACTGCCGCCTCGGTCACGGGTTCCGGTTCGACGACGGGCTCCGGTTCCGGTACTGGTTCCTCGACAACTTCTTCATCAACGGCTTCGACAACGTCCTCAGCGGCCTCTTCGGCAACGCTCTCGACGGCGTCTGCGACCGCTTCCGCGATGGGGGCTTCGACCGCAGCCTCGACGACTTCCGCGACTGCATCAGCGTCTTCAACGACCACCTCGTCTGCAGGTGCCACGTCATCATCCGCCACGACCTTTGACCAGTCAGCGCTGACGAAACCGGTCGCGCCGCCCTCGAGCTGCACTTCGTGCCAGCCCTCGATGCTGTTCACAAGCGTCAGCGAATCACCTTGACGTAGCTCCCCCACGACATCCGAGGAGGTATCCGCGTTCAGGCGTATGTTCACGCTGTCTTCTACTTTATCGATCGGTACTACCTGCTCTGCATTTCCAACGAGCGGGAGCAAGAAAATAAGTAATGCAGACATGTACTTCATAACGATTCTCCCTGGTCCTGCAACGCACGGCGGAACGCTTCATAAAGCGCGTTCTGCAAGACCCAGTCCTGTGGACGACTCGCGTGTTCGCGAGCGCTTTGAATGGCGACTACCAGATTCTCTTTTCGATTGATGTAGATTCCCTGCCCGAAAATCCCTGCGGCGGCGTAAGCACCATTACCGTGGAGCCACCATAGGTACCCATATTCTTCGAAATCCGCGGACGGTGTCGTGGACTCAGCCATCCAGCCGTCGGGTAGAACGGATTCACCATTTCGCGGACGCCCGTCGTACATGGCAAACAGACCAATGCGGGCATAGTCGCGGAGCGTGGCATTCAGGCTGGCCCCACCAAACTCACCTCCCCCTTCTTCACTCAGCACCCAGTAGGCATCGTGTGCCATACCAAACGGCTTCCAGATCTTCTGACTGAGGTAGGTCGAGAGGTTGTTGCCGATCGCAGATCGCAGCAGCGTTCCGAGCAGATTTGTCTCAGCCGTGTTGTAGTTGTACTTCTCGCCCGGCGCAGCGACCCTCGGTTTATGACGCAGGTACTCGTAGAGCTCGAGTGTCGGCCAGGTGACCCTGTTTATATCCGATTGTAGATCGTCATAGACCTCCGTCCATTCCACGCCCGACGACATCTGCAGGACGTGCCGAATGGTTGAGTCGTCATAAGACGAATTTTTCAACCTCGGCAGGTAGTCGGTAACAGGCTCATCGACACTCTTGATGTAACCATCCTTAATCGCTGCGCCAATCAGTAGCGATGTCACCGACTTGGCGACGGAGTACGACAGCCACTTCGACTCGGCCGAATTGCCGAGCTCATATCGCTCATAGACGACCGTGCCATTCTTGACGACGATTAGCCCGGCGACATTGCCCTGTTTCACATAGGCATCAACCGTCATCGACCGCTCATCGGTAGTAATCTCGACACTACCTAGATCCCGCATTTGGGTGGGTAGAGGATAGGGATTGCTGCCCGCCGGTACCACGCGCGTCGGCGCGATCTTGTCCATATTGCGGTAGCCGGCGACCTGCTGCTCGGGCGTCCAGAACAACGCCATCGCGTGATCGCCGAAGTGCTTCTCATCATCGGCAGGATCGATATAGGGAGCGTCGGCCCAGGCGGGCATCGAGAAGAATACTGCAGTTGCAGCGGCCAGGGTTCTATTCATCTCGCGATACTACCATCCTCATTGGCATGCCGAGCGGCGCTATCAGCGCGATCCTGCAATCGCTAAGACCTGCTGTGATGGGGACAGCAGGAAGCTGATCTCCTGAACCATTTCGCCCGCGGCCAGGCCGCCGCGGGCGTTGTTCCTGCCCTATTCTGTGTTTTCGAGCCCGCTCGCTATCCAGCCTGCCGTTATCGGGTGGTAGGCACTGCGGGCACGCTCAAACATCTCCTGCGCCAACTCCAGGTCCTCGCCATTCTGTGCCAGCGCACTGTAAACCGGAGCAATTAGCCGACCCCTGCCGTAGCGATTCAGATGCGCCTCGAGTTCCTCGTAAGCATCGGTGTACCGGCGCATGGCAACCTGGATGAACCAGGTGCGGCCGATCTCGGCGTTTCGGGTATTACTGAGGTTCCAGGCCGCGTCGAGCTCAGCCAGTTTCTCAAATGAGAGTTCGCCAGGCAGGCTGTTGATGAAGTGAATGGTCGCTTGTGGACTCCAGTCCTCGACGGGGACCTCTGCGAGCTCGACGTCACCGTCAGACCATGCCTGGGCCATGCCAGCTGCAATAGTCAGGTTCTCAGACTCAGGAATAATCGCGCTGTCAGGCAATCCCGGACCGTACGTCCATTGTTCGGCCTGCTCCCGAGTCACCGGGGCGCCTTCCTGGCTCAGCAGCTTGAGTTCGAGGTAGTCGAGAAAGTCCTCGGTAGTGATTGTACCGAACGCGAACTCCTGGAAATACGACTCGAGAAACGTATCGAAGGCCTCGCGACCGAATTCACTCTCCAGGTACTCGAGGAACATCTGACCCTTGCTGTAATGAATGCCACCCTGAAAATCCTCGGACGTAGTGTCATCGAGACGCGGTGCGAGCGCCTGCATATGCTCGGGAACTTCGTCCAGGTCCAGAAGAAGCTCGCGGTACATGAGCACGCGTTCCTCATCGACACGTTTTTCGTTGTAGATAACTTCCATCAATCGCGATTCCAGATAGCTCGTCATGCCCTCGTTGAGCCAGCCGTCACGCCAGGTTGCATTCGTGACGAGGTTGCCCGACCACGAATGCGCAAGCTCGTGGGCGATGACGGAAACGAGGCTGCGATCGCCGGCCAGCAGGCTCGGCGTAATAAAGGAAAGGCGAGGATTCTCCATGCCACCGTAGGGAAAACTCGGGGGCAGGACGAGCAGGTCATAACGGCCCCAGTCGTAAGGCCCGAATTTCTCCTCGGCGAGTTCGAGCATTGCCTGTGTATCAGCGAACTCGTACACGGAGGCGTCGA
>Ga0209567_10000105_pt1 | contig 41340 bp, 36 predicted proteins | sample COG_12_FD_184756 | JGI IMG/M metagenome (GOLD analysis project Ga0209567, IMG submission 184756) | Pelagic marine sediment microbial communities from the LTER site Helgoland, North Sea, for post-phytoplankton bloom and carbon turnover... | ecosystem: Environmental > Aquatic > Marine > Neritic... | reverse complement strand
AACAGGTCCGAGACACCCCGAAAGCTCCTGCGGCGATCGGCTTGAAGCCGCCTCAGCTGCTCGACTTTCAAGTCGATCTCGAAGTCGGGCTCGAGACTGAGCCAGCGGCGCATGGCTCGCGCGCGCCCAATCGAGGCGAAGAGGGTGGTGCAGAGGATGCCGACTGGCTCCCCACACCCATCGGCTCCGACAACGGCGAGAAGCCCCGCGTGCTCGTCGTCGACGATAACCCGGACATGCGACGATATCTGTTGTCGCTTCTCCGTGATGAGTATCAGGTCAAGACCGCAAAGAACGGTGCGGATGGGTTGCTCATGACCAAAGAGTGGGACCCGGATCTGGTCATGTCGGATGTCATGATGCCTCTGATGTCCGGCTCCGACATGTGCAGGGCGATCAAGCAGGGAGGCGGGCGTCTGTCACGTACGCCGGTGATCCTCGTCACGGCGCGGGTCGCAGAGCAGACAAAGATCCGCGGGCTCGACTACGGCGCCGACGACTACCTTCTCAAGCCTTTCCTACAAGAAGAGCTCCTGCTCCGAGTTCGCAACTTGGCGACCAAGCGCCGTCAAGAGCGCGCCCTGTTCGACGCCCACCTCGCGCTTCGCGCCCAACACAAGTACGTGCAGTCCGACCTCGAGCTCGCCCGTGACTTCCAGAACGACCTTCTCTCCAAGCTCGACATGCCGGCTCCGCTCGCGGCACACGTCGAGTTCCGACCGGCCGATGTCGTGGGTGGCGACTTCTATCACCTCACGTCGCTTGGTCCCGGCCGCGTGCGTCTGTTCCTCGCCGACATGGTCGACCACGGTGTGAAAGCGGCGGTGCGAGCTGCTGCAGCCTGGCCTGAATACACCGGCCTCGATCATTCGAGCTTGGATCCCGCCGGAGTCCTCGAGTCCCTCAACGAGGTAGCCACCTCAAAGTACGCGGACCTCGCCGGCAGCTTCTTGTGCGTGGACTTCGATGCGGGCGCCGGCGAGCAAGTAACGATTCGATACGCGCGGGCGGGGGAGATGCCGTTCATCATCGTTGCGGATGCCGATCCGACGGAGCCTCCGGCCGCAGAAGGCTTCATGATCGGCCTTTTCCCCAACATGAGCTACCAGTCGCGAGAGCTGACGATCGCGCCCCGGACGCGGCTGTTTCTTTACTCGGATGGGCTATATACTCAGACTAATGGCGTCGGGCAGTCGTTCCGCGACGCAGGCGGCTTGAATGAGGCATGGAGGATGACAAAGGAGTGCGCGAATATTCGAATTGCAACCGAAAGAGTCCTGGGGTCACTCGACCAGTTTCGCGGTGCAACTGCTCAGCTGGACGACGTCACGTTGATCGGCATCGAGGTTACGGAGTCTAGATAACGCCATGGAAATCCCCGGACCATTTCACTTGGGAGGCAACACCATCTTCAAGATCGAGCACGACCTCGACGAGCAGGGTGAGCTGTCCATCTGGTTCTACGGAGGCCTCGTCGTTCGGCATGGCGACCGCTTCGACCGATATCTGACTCATCTGGAGACTCTCGAACGGCTTGCGACCAATTCCTCAGTCACGCATGTCCATTGCCATCTCGAGCATTTGGCCGAAGTTCTCTCCCGCGCCCAACACGCGATCTATCGCATGCTGCACGCCATGCGCGCACGAGGGCTTCCGGTGACGATCTACGCCACTGGCGAACAGCCAGAGCAATCAGAACATCTTCGAATGTCTCGACTCTTTGTGGACGGCGTTGGCAAACAACCAGGCCCTCCCGTGAAGCTCATGGAAATCCGGAGGGCGTCATGAGCACAGGCACCGACATCAAGTACGAGCTGCAGCTCAAGCCACTGCGGTTCCACCCCGAGCTCGCAGAGTCAATCATCTTCGGTCTCAAGTGGACCCTCGGCGCGATGTTCCAGGACCCATTCCCCGTCCGCGACGTCGTCGTCGCCGTTCGCGAGGTCGTGGATAACATCGTCACCCACGCCGACTGGGACCGAACCCCCGGCCCCTCTCTTCTCGTCTCCTATCGCGTCCACAGAGGGCACCCCCAATTTTGCGTGTCGTCTGCGAACGTGGTCAAAGACATCGACGAAGCCGAACACGCCCTCCGCTTCATCCAAAAGCACATCTCGAGCAAGACCTCAGACGTTCTCTGGCACGAGTTGACCAATCATTTGATCGACTCGACCGACATCCGCACCAACGGCGGGATCGGCTTGCTACAGGTCGCCTCCTCGCCGCGTTGCCGGCTCGACGTGCGCCTCGAAGGTGCGCTGTTTCGTGTCCGGGTCGACGTGGATATCCCAGAGCTCCAGGCAGCGCCGGCTTGCCCGGATCGCACCGGGTCCTGACTGAGCCGCGGAGAGACCAGTTACAACCATAACGAAATCCTAGGTGTACATCGCAATTTGTGCTTTAATTCGCGCACGACGAGTTCGCCGCGGCGGCACGCTTGCTCACAGAGTGGGTGGAGCAGAATCGCGTTCAAGAGATCGACTTGAACACCGAGACACGCGAAGACGCGCGCGACCGACTCTTGTCGATGTGGGGGTCGTTGAGCTGGATGACCTACGTGGGGCACAGCGGCCTCGATCGCATGGCCACCGAGGGCTTGCTGACTTTGGCGGACGTTCCCACCCTTGCGCCGATGTCGAGCGCGCCCGTCGTGGTCGGCTGGACCTGCAACATGGTCCGCTTCGATATTCCAGGGTTCTCCTCACTCGGGGAGCAACTGCTTACCGAGGGAGCCAGCGCAGGCGTATTCAGCGCCACCGGCTGGTCGAATCACTTCGAGACCGATTTACTTCGAACCGCGTTTGCCGAAGCGGTCTTCGCTTCCGAAGCCGAGACAATCGGCGAGGCCATGATGCGAGCCCACCAGGCCGCCACCGATGCTTCGGTGCCCCAGCATCGAGTGTACATGCTCCTCGGCGATCCGGCGCTTCGCCTTCGCGCCGCCGAATCTCAGCCCGCGCCCGGTCCCGAGCCGGCGAGCGATCCAGGGCCAGACGATGGCACCGGCGAACCGGTCGCACCGCGCATCAGCCCCGATCAGTCGCCAGCCTCCGCTTCGGGCTGCGAAATTGCGCCTTCGGGCGCCGGCCACGGACGCTACGGACTAGGGGTCCTCGTGCTTGGTGCTGTCCTGCTGATCCGCCGGCGTCGAGCATTGCCGCAACGACGCAGCGACCTTCATTGACACCCCCTGAGGGTGATACTAAGCATCCCTCGACCGGCGCAATCAGCCCCGTCGCGGAGTCCGCCCCTCTATGTTCTCGGCCTATTTTCCGGTGTTCCTGATGCTCGGCGTCGCCTTGCTCGTCGCGGTCGGCGTCTTCGGCCTCACCACGGCCCTCGGGCCCAAGAACATGACCGCCGAGAAGGCCATCCCTTACGAGTCGGGCTCGGAGACCACCGGCGCAAGCCACATCCGCCTAAGCATCAAGTTCTACCTCACCGCGATTCTGTTCGTGGTCTTCGACATCGAAGCGGTCTTTCTCTACCCCTGGGCGAGCCTGTTCCGGGAGCTCGGCTGGCTGGGCTTCATCGAGATGTTGCTGTTCCTCGTGGTTCTCGGCGTGACGCTGGTCTACGCCTGGAGAAAGGGAGCGCTCGAATGGGAGAGCTGAAGGTCATCGATGGGGGCGGCGAAGTCGCAGTCACCACGCGCCTGAGCGACCTGCTCCAATGGGCACGCAAGTGGTCGCTCTTCCAGTATCCATTCGTGACGGCCTGCTGCGGCATGGAGTTCATGGCCACCGCCGCGCCCCGGTACGACATCGCGCGATTTGGCGCCGAGGCCCCGCGCTTCAGCCCGAGGCAATCGGACGTCCTCTGGGTCGTCGGTACGATCAGCCAGCGGCAGGGTCCGGCGGTAAAACGCATTTGGGAGCAGATGACCGATCCAAAATGGGTCATCGCGTTCGGGACCTGCGCTTCCTGCGGCGGCTTCTACGACAACTACACGACGATTCCGGGTGTCGACAAGGTCATCCCGGTCGACGTGTACATCCCGGGCTGCCCGCCGCGCCCGGAGGCGGTGCTCGATGCGCTGATGCTGCTTCAGGAAAAGATTCAAGCGAACGACCGTAGACCCATCGTCGTGCCGCCGAAGCTCGTTCCTGAGCGCGCACCCGGCCGAACGGGGAAGGGCAACTCATGAGCCAGGCGGTCGTCGACCGGCTGAACACGCGGTTTGGCGGACGCATCCTCCGATGGGGCGAGGCATTTGGCGACCATGAAGTGCGGGTCGCTCTCAAAGATTGGGGCGAGGTCGCGCAGTTCATGAAGGACGACGCGGAGCTCCAGATGGACCACTTCATCGACCTCACCGCGATCGACTATCCCGAGCGCGAATCGGCGCGCTTTGATTTGACAATCACGATGCGCTCTTCTGGCAACAGCGCTCGCATTCGGGTTCGCACGCACGTGAAAGACGGTGAAGAGCCCGACACGCTCAGCCATGTCTGGGCCGGCGCGAACTGGGCCGAGCGCGAGGTCTGGGACATGTTTGGGATCAAGTTCAAAGGCCACCCCGACATGCGCCGCATCCTTCTCTACGAAGAGTTCGTCGGGCACCCGCTTCGCAAGGACTACCCGATCGACAAGGCGCAGCCCTTGGTGCCGTACCGCGAGGTCGGCGAAATCGACAAGCTGCCGCCGTTCGGCATCGAAGAGGGCCAGCCGTTCGCGCGCATCGACTGGGAGTCGCGTCTTGCGGGCGGCGACAACCAGGTGTCCCCCTCGATCGGCGTGCAGCAAGGGCAGCGGCGGACGCTGAGCGATTCCGAGGCCGCGGAACAGATTCAAGCTCGCATCGAAGTGCGGATGGCGCGGGAAGCCGAGGCGGCGCAAGCGTCCGAAGAGACCACCGAGGAAGGTTCGGGGGACTAGATGGAGCCCGCTGACGAGTTGTTGAACGACGAGGTGGCGCTCGAGCTCTCCGAGGACCCCATGCGTCTGAACATGGGCCCGTCCCATCCGGCGATGCACGGCACCATTCGAATGGTCGTCGACCTCGACGGCGAGACCCTCGTCAATCTCGACGTGCAGCCAGGCTACTTGCACCGCGGATTCGAGAAGTCCTGCGAGCGCGGCACCTGGGCGCAGGTCTTTCCGTACGTGGACCGCCTCAACTACGTCTCGCCGATGCTCAACAACGTGGGCTGGGCGCTTGCAGTCGAAAAGCTCCTCGAGATTGAAGTGCCCGAGCGTTGCCAGTACTACCGAGTCATTCTCGGGGAGCTGTCGCGCATTTCGGACCACTTCACCTGCAACGGCGCTTCGGCGATGGAGCTCGGCGCGTTTACGCCGTTCCTCTGGCTGCTCAAGGTCCGCGATTGGGTTTGGGACATTCTCGAGCGCGAAACCGGCGCGCGGATGACGCACAGCTTCGGGCGCATCGGCGGCATGGCTGCACCGCCCACCGTGAACTTCAAAGACGACGTGCTCCGATTGATTCCCGAGCTTCACAAGGTCGTGAAGGAGACGGAGATCATGCTTCTCCGGAACCGCATCTTCCTCGACCGCATGCAGGGCGTTGGTGTTCTCACCAAGGAGCAGGCGCTTTCGTACGGGGTGACCGGACCGGTGGCGCGCTCGACCGGCATTCCCTACGACGTCCGCAAAGATCACCCCTACCTGGTGTACGACCGCTTCGACTTCGACGTGCCCGTCGGCGAAGACGGCGACAACTGGGATCGGTTCATGGTCCGCCTCGAAGAGATTCGGCAGGCGATCCGCATCATCGAGCAGGCCATCGAGCAGATGCCCGACGACGGCCCGATCAACGTCGACGACCCACGTATCGTTTATCCCGAAAAAGACGACGTCTACACCACCATCGAAGCCACCATCGCCCACTTCAAGCTCGTCATGGAGGGCCTGCGTACGCCGAAGGGCGAGGTCTATAGCTTCACCGAAGGCGCCAACGGGGAGCTCGGTTTCCACATCGTTTCGGACGGCAGCGGCACTCCGTACCGAGTCCGCGTCAGGCCGCCGTGCTGGTACAACCTCGCAGCCGCGCGCGAGATGCTACTGGGCGGCATGATCGCCGACATCATCCCCACTTTTGGGTCTGTCAATATGATTGGCGGCGAATGTGATCGGTAAGCGATGCCTACGTTCATTTTAGACGGGAAAGAGATCGCGTTTGAGGCTGGCGAGACCGTCATGGAGGCGGCTTGGCGCGAGGGTATCGAGATTCCGCACTACTGCTGGCACCCCGGTCTCTCCGTCGCGGCAAACTGCAGGATGTGCCTCGTGCACGTCGAGAGCGGCCGCCAGATGGCAATGCCCCAACTCGCGTTCGATGAAGCCACGGGCGAGTACGTTCCGGCTACCAAGCCCAAGCTGCAGCCCGCCTGTCAGCTCGGGGCGGCCGAGGACATGGTGGTTTCCTCGACCAATGAGCAGGTGCAGACCGCCCAGGCATCGGTCCAGGAATTCTTGCTCCTCAACCACCCGGTCGATTGCCCGATTTGCGATCAAGCAGGCGAGTGCAAGCTTCAGGACTACTACTACGAGCACCAGGGCACGCTGAAACGCAAGCTCACCGAGCCGGTTCACAAGCCCAAGGGAGTTCGCTTCGGCCCGACCATCGTGTACGACGCCGAGCGTTGCATCATGTGCACGCGCTGCATTCGCGTTTGCGATGAGGTGGCCAAGGACCACGTCCTCGATATGCGCGAACGGGGCAACCGGAGCGAGATCATCCTCGCTCCGGGCCGAGAGCTCGACCACCGGTACACACTGATGACCGAGCACGTCTGCCCGGTCGGCGCCCTGACGAGCCAGGACTTTCGTTTCAAGGCCCGGGTCTGGTTCCTCAAGTCGGCGCCGAGCATTTGCACCGGATGTGCAACCGGCTGCAACAGCCACGCCGACTACGATCCGCGCAACGGCAAAATCTACCGGCTACGTCCGCGGGACAACGCCGACGTCAACAAGTTTTGGATGTGCGATGACGGCATGATGACCTATATGCGTCACGACACCGACCGGCTGCTGATGTCGACCGCGGGCCGCGGCGAAGACCGTATGCCGGTCGGAGAAGACGAAGCGCTCGGTCTCGCGGCCGAGCAGCTCAAGAACGTCGAGGGCGCCACGCTTGCTGTGGTCTTGAGTGCACAGCACAGCACCGAGGACAACCTCGCGCTCGCAAAGCTCGCCGGAGCCTTGGACGCCGATCGCCTCTACCTCGCTGCACTCGGCGGCTGGGAAGGCGATGAGATTCTCCGGAGCGACGACAATAACCCAAACCGCGCCGGTGCGACCCAGGCAGCGGGCGGGGCCGCATTGAAGTCGGTTGCCGACCTCGTGGCGGACGTACAGAGCGGAGCGGTGCAAGGGGTGCTCGCGCTCGGCTGGGCGACAGCCGAGAAGCTCGAAGAGCTCACGCCGGTCGCCGACTTGGAACACGTCGTCTCGCTTGCCAGTCACGTGGGCGCGCTGCCCGCGGTAGCAGCTGTCGCCATTCCGGTGGCCGACACCTTCGAGATCGACGGAAGCTTCGTGAATGCCAAGGGAATGACCCAGGCGTTCCGGCCGGTGCTGCCAGCGCCCGGTGGCGTCGAGCCCGCTTGGAAGACGATCTCCGATCTGGCCGGCAAGCTCGGCAAGGACCTCGGCTTCACGGATCTCCAAGGCTTGCGTCAAGGCCTGGTCGACGAAGCGGAGGCGGCCCAATGACCACCACCTTCCTCGTGGTCTCGTCGTTGGTGAAAGTGATGGTCGTCTTGCTGATCACCGTCGGTGCCTTCGCTCCGGTTCTGATTTGGGCGGAACGCCGTCAGAGCGCGATGATTCAAGACCGGCTCGGGCCGAGTCGTGCCGCGATCGCGTTGCCGGCCTCCGCGGTGACCTTCATCGACCGTGCACGCTTGCCGATGTGGCGACTGGCCGCGCTGACCGGCATCGTCGCCATCGTCGCATTGGTGACCTTGACCTTCGTCGCGATCAAAGGAAGCAATCCGCTCCCGATTTCGACCTCGGCGTTGACGACGACTCTGGTCGGCTTCGGCGCCGCTTCGGTGCTGCTGCGAGCGGGCTACGGCGTGCACAGCATGATCGTCGGTAACGGTGGCAAGATCATGCTCATCGGTCTTCTGCACCCCGTGGCTGACGCCCTGAAGTTCATCTTCAAAGAAGACTTCGTTCCTCCGAAGGCCGACAAGCTCCTGTTCTCGGCGGGTCCGATCATCGCGCTCATCCCTGCCATTGCGGCCTTCGCGGTGATTCCCTTCGCGAGCACGCTGCACTGGGACTACCTCAATCAGGTTCTGCCGCGCACAGGCGCGATTGCTGGCCCAGCGGTACCGATGCAAGTGGCCAGCATCAACGTCGGCATTCTCTTCATCTTTGCCATCGCGAGCACCGGGATCATCGGCGCTGCGATTTCGGGCTACGCCTCTGACAACAAGTACTCTTTGCTCGGCGGCATTCGCGCTGCCAGCCAGATGGTCAGCTACGAGGTCGTGCTCGGCATGACGCTCGTTCCAGCCTTCATGGTGTACGCCTCGCTCCGGCTCGAGGACATGGCGATGTGGCAGCACGTGCACATGTGGGGGATCTTCGTTCCGCCGCTTACCCTCGCTGCCATCAACTTCTTCGTGGCGGCCGTCGCCGAAACCAAGCGTGTTCCCTTCGACCTTCCGGAGGGCGAGAGTGAGCTCGTCGGTGGCTACCTCACCGAGTACTCCGGCATGAAGTTCGGCATGTTCTTCATGGGCGAGTTCGTCGAGGTGGTCTCGCTGGCGGCCATCGCGTCGGTGATCTTCCTCGGTGGCTGGGACGTGCCCTACCTCTACCGCGACGGCTTCGCGTTCTCGCTGCCCTTCGTCGATGGAGGTCTTGCGGTGCCGCTGGTTCACTGGCTGGTCGTGGCCATTCAGTTTGTGGTCTTCCTGTTCAAGATCATCGTCCTGATTTGGTTCCAGCTGATGATCCGCTGGTCGCTTCCGCGGTTCCGCTACGACCAGCTCATGTCGCTCTGCTGGAAGGGCTTGCTGCCGGTTTCTCTGCTCAACATCTTGGTCATCGGCGCGTTCATTCTGTCGGGCTGGCTCGACGCATGGGTCGCTTTCTTCGAGAGGGTCTTCTGAGGTCGCGCATGGCAGTCGAAGTCAAAGTCATCAAGAAGCCCGGACGCACTGTCGCCGAGCAGGTTTATATTCCCGAAATCGCCAAAGGCCTCGGCTTCGCGATGGGCCGTTTCTTCAAGAATACCTTCGGTCCGCAATCCAAGAAGGAAATCGCCACGGTCAAATACCCGGAAGAGAAGATCGAATACCCGGAACGCTTCCGTGGCATTCACCGTCTCACCCAGCGCACCGACGGCTCCCCGCGCTGTGTGGCATGCCTTTGCTGCAGCACGGCTTGCCCGGCGCAGTGCATCTATATCGAGCCGGCGGAGTACGAGCCGGACGACCCGCGCTACGGCTACGAGCGCTACGCTTCGGTGTTCGTTATCGACGAGCTCCGGTGCATCTTCTGTGGCTACTGCGTGGAAGCTTGCCCCTGCGATGCGATTCGAATGGATACGGGCATGCACATGCCGCCTTCGACCCGCCGCGAGCATTTTCTCTTCGACAAGGAAACTCTGTTGTCGATCCCCGGACGCGACGGCTCCTATCTGACCGCCAACCCGCGCCACGAACCGGGCGACCCCAGCCATCCCGGAATCGATCGCGAGCGTGGACACTGAGCGTGACGGAATCGCGCGCGGCCAGCGGGACGGCCATCATGGTCGCCGCCTACCGCGGCCGGGCCTCGGCTGCGCCGGACGCTATTTGTGACGACCCCTGGGCTTTGCGCCTTGCCGGGCCGGAAGGTGAAGCGCTTTCTCGGCGCTGGGATGCGCACTCGCCTTCGATGGAGCTCTGGATCGCGCTCCGAACCCGTTATCTCGACGACTGCGTGAAACGCGCGCTCGATCGAGGCCTACGGCAGGTGGTGATTCTCGGCGCCGGTCTCGACGCCCGGGCGGCTCGGCTGGGGCGCGAAGGGGTGCGCTTCTTCGAGGTCGACCAGCCGGCCAGCCAGGCCGACAAACGTGAGCGGCTTTCGAGATTTGGTGGTTATCCGATGAATGCCGCAACGTTTGTGCCGTGCGACTTCGAACGAGACGACTTCGTGCAGGCGCTCGAAAACGCGGGGCTCGACCGGCGGTCGCCGACCTGTTTCGTCTGGGAAGGCGTGATCTACTACCTGGCCGAGCACGCAGCCCGCTCGACGCTCGGGCGCCTTGCGACCGAGTTTGACCCAGGCTCGCTCCTGCTCTTCGACTATCTGAACAGCAAGATGGCCAAGTCGAGCCCACGCCTGCGGGACGAAGACCGTGCGATGAAGGGCATCATCGAGGAGCTCGGCGAGCCCATGCAGTTCGGCATCGACGACCCGACGCCCTTGATGGCCGATTGTGGGTATCGTTTTCTTCGGACCGTGTCCTTCGACGAGCTGGCGTTGGAGTATACGGGCACGTACGCGCGCGAGCGATTCTTCCGCTTCCAGGCCATCGCATTGGCGAGCGCCGGTGAGGACTTGTCGTTGTGGTAGAAACTCGACAAATCGACGGCCGCACCGTCACGTTCCGACACGAATCGGGCAGGGGACCGGCCTTGATCTGTGTGCACGGCTCGGCGGACAACCACCACGTCTACGATCGGCTCCTCGACGCGCTTCCCAATCGTGAGCGATACGCGATCAACCTTCCAGGCCGGGCGGGTACCGATGGGCCGCCGCTCCGCACTGTAGCGGAAATGGAAGCGTTCCTATCGCGCTTTCTCGAGTCGGAAGTGAAGGGCGACTACCTGATCGTCGGCCACTCGCTCGGCGGTGCGGTCGCGATCGAGCACGCCTTGTCGTCTCCATCAGAACACCTCAAAGGGATCGTGCTGCTGGCGACCGGCGCGCGGCTCCGCGTCCATCCGATGATCCTCCAGCTCTTCGAGCAAGTCGCAAAATCCGGCGCTGCAATCCCGCCTCTACCTCCGGGGCTCTACGAGCAGGGAACCGACCCGGAGCTCATCGCCGAGGCCTCGAAGCATCGCGAGCTCACCCCGATCGAAACCGGCGGGGCCGATTGGCAAGCGGCCGACAGCTTCGATCGGATGCAAGACCTGGCGCAGATCCATGCTCCGACGTTGATCGTCGCCGGCACGAACGACGCACTGACCCCGGCGAAGTACGCCGAATTCATGGCGGCCCACGTCCCCGACAACGAGCTCCACATCATTGACGGAGCAGGCCACATGGCCGTGATGGAGCGGGTGGCCGAGCTGGCGGGGTGGATGGAGAGCTTCGGCTCGTGACCGGGTCAGTGTCGGCATCAGCGTCAGTGTCGGCGGAGATGGGCAACTCGTGACGCAGTCGGCCGATAGGTCTGGCATGCAGTCATCCGCCGCACTACGGTGCCTTCCGTTCATGCGCGACATCGATTTGGCTTTGCGGGAGCGGTTTGGGCTTCCCGGCTTTCATCCCTGGCAACGCGAAGCGATCGACGAGCTGCTCGAAGGTCGGCAGCGGGTCGTCGTGATCGCGCCGACCGGCGGCGGCAAGTCGCTTTGCTACCAGCTTCCGGCCGCCGTGCTGGAGGGCACGTCCATCGTGATTTCGCCGCTCATCGCGCTCATGGAAGACCAGGTGCGCGCGTTAACGCAGCGCGGGGTCGCCGCAACGTATCTGGCGTCGACACTCGATCCGGCAGAAGTGAAGCGTCGTGAGGGAGAAATCTTCGAGGGCCGCTACCAACTCGTGTACGTGGCACCCGAGCGCCTAGAATCACCGTGGCTGGTCGACAGGCTCGCAGGGCTTCAACCTCCGCTGCTCGCGATCGACGAAGCGCATTGCATCTCGCAATGGGGGCATGACTTCCGACCGTCATACTTGCGGCTTGGTGAGGTCATCGAGCGCATGCAGCCGCCGCGGGTCATCGCCTGCACCGCGACCGCGACGCCCATCGTGCGGCGAGAGATACAAGAGCGGCTTGGCCTTGGCTCCGACCGGAGCGCGGTCATTCTTCGCGGATTTTCGAGGCCCAATCTTCATCTTGCGGTCGTAGAGAGCGATAGCTCCACCGAGCGCCGCAAGCTGATGCTCGGAGCGCTTCGCAGTGCACTCGGTGGGCCAGAGGCCGCTCGGGGGGGCGCCATCGTGTATGCGGCGACGCGGCGCAACACCGAGAAGCTCGCGGACGTGCTCGCGAAGGACGGCTGGCGGGTCGCCGCGTACCATGCCGGGCTTTCTGCGTCCGTGCGCGAGGCCGTCAACCGACGGTTTGGCGATCGCTCTCTCGACGTGGTGGTCGCCACCAACGCTTTCGGAATGGGCATCGACCGGCCAGACATTCGCACAGTCGTTCACGCACAGGCGCCCGGCTCGGTTGAAGCTTACTACCAAGAAGTGGGGCGCGCGGGTCGCGACGGGCAACCGGCCCACGGGCTCTTGCTCACCAGCTCCGGCGATCTCGGGCTTCGGCGTCGCTTGATCGGCTTCAGCGGCGGGCGAGACTTGGGCACCGTCCCCGACCCCGAGCACGTGCAGCAGCAGTGGCGCCTCTTCTTGGACCTCATGCGGTACGTCGAGGCGGGTAGCTGCAGGCACGACTTCATCCTGCGCTATTTCGGTGACGAGCAAGAGACCCTCGGAGGCTGTGGTCATTGCGATGTGTGCGAGCGGCTCGAGGAGCGAGGCGAGGAGGGCGACCAACGGAGCGCATCCGAAGAAGAGACATTGCTGGTGCGCAAAGCGCTGGCAGGGGTCGCTCGCAACCAGGGGCGCGCCGGGTTGACCGCCGTTTCCGAGATGCTTCACGGCACCGACAACGAACGTCTTCGCCGACTCGGGCTCACGGGGCTCAGCACGCACGGTCTGCTCAAAGATCGGCCAAAGGCCTGGGTTCTCGCGCTCCTGAGGCGGCTCATCACGGCGGGCCTGGTCGACCTCAGCACGGGCGAATTTCCGATTCCATATCTTACGGCTGCTGGTCTCGCGACGATGAAGGGCGAGGAGCCCGTTCGTGTGCTTGTGCCGTCGGAGGACGCAGGCCGAGCCCGCGCAGCCAAAAAAGAGCGTCAACGCTCGACGCGGGAGCTCCCAGACAACGTCGATCTTTCGCTCTTCGAGCGCCTGCGTGCGACTCGGCTCGACCTCGCGCGCGCCAAGGGGGTCCCGGCCTACGTCGTCTGCCACGATCGCACCCTCCTGGAGATCGCCGCCTACAAGCCGGCTTCGATGGAGGCGCTAGCGGGCATCCACGGGATGGGGCCTGCGCGCATCGAGCGCTACGGCGAGCCGTTTCTGGAAACCGTAAACGACCACGCGCCGTAGCCAACCACTTCGTCACGGCCGCCTGCGGTGTCACCCGAGCTCCGAAGGTCCAGAGTCTGGGGGACGAGCTCGTGTCGTTCCGCAACTTCCAACAGGCCCTGTACGCCAATGCGTCCACAGGCGTCCTCTTGAGCGATGCGATCCGGCTCCAGCGCTTCGATCGCCGAGGCAGTGCGGGCGTCCATTCGCTTGGCGGTGTCGTAGTCGAAATAGTGGCTCAAGTCCGAGCTGACGACGAGAACGGTTTCGTCTCCGCCCCAAAGCGCTTCCAGGACCTCGCCGACTTGCTCTGAAGTCGCGCGACCAACTGCGATCGGCAGAACCTCAAACGCGCCGAGCACCTCCTGCAGAAATGGAAGCTGAACCTCGAGAGAATGCTCCCAGTGATGCGCATCGTCGAGCACGTTTACGAACGGGAGATCGAGCAGTTGGCGCCGCGCAGTCTGGTCGATCTGGACTGAGCCCAACGGCGTTTCGAAGGCCGTGTTGCTCGAGAGCGCGAGGCCCTTGAATGGCACCTGATGACTTGGCCCAAGGAGCACGACGCGCTCCACCAGATCGCGTGAGGGTTCGAGCCGAACGAATGCATGCGCCGCGACAGGTCCGGAGTACATGTAGCCAGCGTGGGGCACGATGAGGGCCTTCGGCCATGGATCTCGGGGCGCAAAAGATGCGCGTGCCGCGTCGAGGTACTCGTGTACGACGGCACGCAGCGCGCGTGCATCCGCTGGATAGAAGGAACCCGCTACTGCGGCTGGTCGCACCCTCGCCATTTGGGGAATCTGAGCATGCGTGGGGCATTGTCAACGCCGGCAGGTCACGCTTGCCAAAAGAAGCCCGGATGCGCATTGTGTGCTCGATGTCGCAAGCGCTGCAATCGACGGTTCCGACCAAGTACTGGAGCCCACTCGAGGACGGGAGACTCGTCTGCGAGCTATGTCCGCGCGCCTGCAAGCTCAGCGAAGGGCAGCGTGGGCTATGCTTCGTGCGCGGGCGTGAAGACGATGGGGTTGTGTTGACGACCTACGGTCGTTCGAGCGGCTTTGCCGTGGACCCGATCGAGAAGAAGCCTCTCAACCACTTCCTGCCCGGGACGCCCGTGTTTTCGTTTGGTACTGCGGGCTGCAATCTGACCTGCAAGTTCTGCCAGAACTGGGACATCTCCAAGTCCCGAGAAATGGACACGCTCGCCCATGTTGCTGGGCCTCAGGAGATCGCCAATGCAGCGGTGCGACTCGGCTGCCGTAGCGTCGCCTTCACCTACAACGACCCGGTGATCTTCCTCGAATACGCGCGAGATGTGGCAGCCGCGTGCAAGGAGCGCGGCCTCCGGACGGTCGCGGTGACAGCGGGCTACGTCAACCCCGAGCCCCGAGCGGAGTTCTTTTCGTTCATCGATGCTGCCAACATCGATTTGAAGGCGTTCGACGACGAGTTCTATCGGCGCATTGCCGGCGGCCGGCTCGAGCCTGTGCTGGATACCTTGCGCTATCTCCGACACGAAACCGCGGTCTGGTTCGAGATCACCAACCTCGTGATTCCAGGTCACAATGATAGAGACGATGACATTCGCCGGATGAGTGATTGGATCGTCGAGGAGCTTGGACCTGACGTGCCGCTTCACTTTTCCGCGTTCCATCCGAGCTACAAGATGCGCGACGTGCCTCCGACACCTCGAGCGACCTTGCGACGGGCGAGAAGCATCGCCAAGCAAGCCGGCATACACCATGTGTACACCGGAAACGTTCAAGACCCGGAAGGTGACACCACGTATTGTGCCGACTGTGGGACCGTGCTGATCGCCCGTGATTGGTACGAGGTGCTGAGCTGGAATCTCGACGAAGGATCCTGCGGAAAATGCGGCGCCCGCTGCGCCGGGGAGTTCGAACCGACCGCGGGATCTTGGGGGGCGCGGCGCCTCTTGGTCAAGATGGAGCCAGACGGAATCGCCCTGTCGTAGCTCTGTGCGCCGCTACGCTGCCGACGCGTTGTCCAGTGGCACAGCGAGGATCTTCCCGAGGAAGTCGAGGACGGCACGAATGCGTGCGCTGTCACGAAGATCCTTGTGCACTGCCTGCCAAATCTGCCGAGGCTCGGGTGCACCTTCGAGCGGGACTCGTACCAGGTGACGGTCGTTGTCGGCGACGAGGCATGGGAGCAAACCGATCCCCGTTCCGGCAACGGTAGCCGAGTAGGAGGCCGACACGCTGTCGGAGCGCAGGACGACCCGAGCGCCGTCCATGCGCGCTTCGATCCAATCGTTTTCACGGCGGAATGGACGAACGTTTGCGAAGAGAATCATCTGATGCCCAGCCAAGGAGTCCTTGGGCAAACCGAAGCGATCGACGTAATCGAGCGATGCATAGAGACCGAGGTGGATGAACGAGAGCCGTTTGATGATCAGGTCCTCTTGTGTCGGGCGGGCGAGACGGAGGGCGATGTCGGCCTCGCGCCGGGCGAGGTTCACTTCCAGGTTGGTGCAGTTGAGCTCGAGTTGGATTTCAGGATAACGCTCGCGGAAGCGACGAAGGTGCGGTGCGATGAATCGTGTCGTGAGCATCTCGGTGGCGGTCAGTCGCACGACACCCTCGAGCTTCTGGTCTTCGCCCGCAACATCGCGTTCGACCCCTAGCGCCTCGCGCTCGATCCGCTCGGCGCGCGGGAGCAGACGATGGCCAGCGTCGGTGAGGACGTAGCCGTTGGGTGTCCGATCGAAGAGCCGGGCGCCGAGCTCCTCCTCGAGCTTCACCAGGCGCCGGCCGACGGTGGTCGGGTCCAGCGATAGTGCAGCCCCGGCTGCAGCCAAGGTGCTGTGCCGCTGAAGCGTCAGGAAGTACCGAACATCGTCCCAATTAAACATGCCCTGCACCATCGCAGCGAAACTCCAGATACGCAACTGCAAAAGTGCTTGCACCTCCTGCGAACCAGAGCCGGCATGAGGCGCTAAGTCTCTCATATGACGGGTGAAAGGAGTCGATCATGCACGGACTGAACGAAATGGATCCCAAGCTCTGCTCGAATGTCCTCCGGAGGCAGTCGGAGGTCTGGGCGGACCTAGTGGCAGCCCTTGGAGACACTTGGAAGCGCGCGCTCAGCCCCGCCTGGACAGTGGAGGTCGAAATCTCGATGGACGAAGTTCTCGCGGATCTCGGCTACGGCCAGGAGTGACAGAGAACAAGCCTGAAAAGTAGGAAACTCGGCGGTTGGGTAACATTGATAACAGAAAAATCTGTTATTATAGGAACTTGAGCTCTCAGAGGTTACCCATGATTCGAGGCGTGCGCACTTGGCTTGCGGTCTGTGCCGCTGTTGGCGCAGTCGCGGCAGGCTGCGGCGGAGGTGCGACACCGAACGCGCAAGTGGCGCCAGAAATCATAACGACACCACCGACGACGGCCGCAGTTGGTGTCCCATTCAAGTACACGGTAGGCGCCGACGGAATGACGCCCCTGCGGTTCGATTTGGTGTCAGGGCCGCAAGGTTTGAAGATTCATGCCGCGACGGGCGTGGTGACCTGGACGCCGGAAACCGAAGGCACGGTGTCGGTCGAAGTCAGGGCGACCAACCTCGCGGGAACGGACACGCAGGCGTTCGACGTCGAAGTAGAGGACTTGAGCGGTCCGGCGTTCATCACCGAACCTCCGACCGAAGCCACGGTTGAAGCGCCGTACGCGTATGACCCCGAAGTCGTTGCGAACGGTCAGGTTGCATGGAGTGCGCCCGTAGCACCCGAAGGACTGACGATCGATCCGGACTCCGGAGCGGTGCGCTGGACGCCAAGCGCCGATCAATCCGGCATGCACGACGTGACCGTCCGTGCGACCGAGGTGGACGGCGGTGCGTCCGCCGATCAGGCGTTCGTGATTGCGGTCGAGGATACCGGCGGCCCGGCGGTGGTGACCTCGACACCACCGGCGCGCGTGTACGCGGGCGAAGTGCTGGCGTACGATGCGACGGCTTCGGGTGCGCCGACGATTCAATGGACGGTCGCAGAACCGTCGGCTGGAACGCCGGCGACCGGCGTCAGCATCGTGACCGACCCACCCGAAGGGCCGCAGGTGACCGTCGAATGGGACACGGCGGCTGTTAGCCCCGGCGACTACAGCATCGCGTTGCAGGTGTTCAACGGGCTTGGGGACCCGAACGTGCAGGAGTTCACCGTCACAGTGGATCCGCGCCCGCCCGTTCCCGAAATCGACCTCGTCACCGCCCCGCCGCCTGCGACCCTCTTCGTCGGCACCTTGTACGAATACGACGTCAATCTCACGTTGGAAAGCGACAGCAAGGGCGTCGTCTGGAGCTTGACGGGCGTCACGGCCCCCGAGGAGCTCCCGATCACGATCGAATCCGCCACGGGAGAGGTCAGCTTCACGGCTTCGGAGGCCAACGGGGAGCTGGAGTACAGCTACACGGTGAGAGCGGAGAACGTATTGGGACAGGGCGACGAAGCAACGATTAGCGTCGACGCGGTCTATCCGCCAGCGACCCCGATCCTCAGCGTCACCCCGGACACGATGTTCACGCTCCTGGTCGGTGAGGGCTTCCCAGGCGCTTCGGCAAGCGCGACTGGCAACCCGACTCCCGTGCTGAGCATCTCCGGCACGCTTCCCGACTTCCTGGACTTCGATCCGCTTACGGGGCTCCTCTCCGCTTCGTCCTCCAAGCCGGTGCCTGAAGAAGCCGACATCGGAGTTCACTCCTTCGATATCGCGGCGACCAACAGTGAGGGAACCGACAGCACGGGGCTCACCGTCACGGTCATGGCCGCACCGCCGAGCGTCGACTCGATCACCCCCGCTGCGGGCCGACGTCAGTCGGATGTGCCGATCACGGTGCGCGGAGCTGGATTCGTCAGTGCGGCCGCGCCCGAGATTCGCCTGGAGCTCGGGACGTACAGCGAGACCCTGACGACGAGCTATGTCGATGACACGACCTTGACCGCAACCGTTCGGGTCGACCTCTCGCGTCCTTCGGGGGTCTACGACGTCGTGGTCGATCAGGGCTCGAAGACCACGCTCGCAAAGCGTTTCAACGTAACCGAGGGCAACGGCACGACCCTGAGCGGAAGCATTGGAATCGACATCACGCTGCGCGCGATCGACAGCCCGCACGTGATCACCTCGGACCTTCAAATCGAGAACGGTGCGACCCTGGCGGTGGAACCGGGCGCCGTGGTCATGCTTGCCGGCGCCAGTAATCGGCGCATCGAAATTGGCGTAGCCGGTGCGGGCGCTCTGGTGGCAGACGGCGGCGAGCCCGGCGTGGGCGACCAAATCGTCTTCACGCGCTTCCAGGATGAAGGCGGACCGGCCCCCAGCGGTCACTACGCTGGCCTTCGGTACGGCGCGAACATCATTTCGGCAACGACAGTCTTGAACAACGTGGTCGTCGAGTTCGGCGGGCGATTGAACGGGGACACGAACCGCGGGGCGGTCGAAGTCCTTGGCGGCTCGGCGCCCCGCATCACCAACTCGATCATTCGCGAGAGCTTGAACTACGGCCTTTACGCTCAAGCAGGTGCCGGCTCGGATAGCTTCGATTGGTTCAACGGCAATCAGCTCACGGCAAACGGAAGGTCCCCGATCAACATCGGTTCCGACGAGGTTTCCACGCTCGGTGCAAACCTGGATCTCATCGGCAACGGCCTTGATCGAATCTTCGTTCGGGGGTCGACCGTCAGCCGCGCGAACGCTGCCTGGGCCAACTACGGTGTGCCCTTCTACTTGAGCAGCGACATCATCGTGAGGGGCGGGAGCACGATGACCATCGCCGCGGGAACGGAGATGAGATTCGCCGACAATCGGCGGCTCCTAGTCTCGACCAATGGAGAGGACGGGACGCTTGTCGCTTCAGGTGCGCCGGAATCACCGATTCGAATGGTCGCAGATAGAAACACCTGGAATGGCATTCATCTCGACGATCGCATCCAGGCGGGCACGGTCCTGCGAAACGTGCGAGTCGAAGGATTCGGCGCGGGAGTTTCTGGGGGCCTGCGCATCGACGACCCGGGCATTCCGGGTGACCGCGTCGCAATCATCGAGAACTGCTTGCTCCAAAGCGGCGAACCAGGCTCTGTCGGTGTCTACCTGTCCGACAACGCGCGGGTGAGCTCCTTCGAGAACAACATAGTGGACGTGGATGGCCTCTCGGTGAGCGCCACGATGGCTGGCTTCGACGACGTTCTTGGGGCTTCGAATGCCTATGAGGCACCGCTTCGGGTTCGGGGTGGCGCCATCACCGATGCACGCATGGTGTGGCATCGGCCTCTCGCAACCGACGCATCGACACAACCGATTCGGCCTACGGGTAGTCTGACGGTGACGGACGGCTCGCTGGTCATCCACGCGGGCAACCGCATCGAAATGCCGCTCGACGGGGAGCTAGCGATGATGAGCAGCCAGCTGGTGGTCGATGGCACTGCGAGCGAGCCCGTTATGTTCAAGCCGACCGCAGGTGCCGCGTATTGGAACCGGATTCGCTTGCGAGGATCGGGCGGTTCGGGCGTGTCCCGCATTGCGAATGCCTCGCTCGAAGCGGCAGGTTCCAACCCCGCGCAAGGCGCCGGCACCGACTGGGCCGCGATCGTGGTGGAAGCCAACGCCGAGGTCCCCGCGACGCCGGCCGTCACAGCCACTACGATCGTCGATAGCAACGGCTACGGTATGACGTTTGCCGACTCGACCCACTGCGGTGGCGCCTGCGACGACAACACCGTCATAGGCTCGCGCTTCTCTGCGGTTCGGATACACGGGAACTTCGTTGGACGTTTCGGCACGGGCAATGCGCTGGCTGGAAACAACACGACCGGCACCTCGGGGCACGCGGGTGTCTGGGTGGTCGCTGACATCGTGGATAGCACGGCGACCTGGCCCGCCAACGACGTCCCGTACCTGATGCACGGGGATTTCGAGCTCCGCCAGTCGAGCCCGTTGGATCCGGTGCCGATGTGGACCATCGAACCGGGAAGCGAGCTCCAGTTCGCCAGCGATCGACTCCTGCGTGTAGGCGAGGGCAACGACGGGATCCTCGACGCCCGAGGCACGAGCACCGAGCCGATCACGTTCACTAGCATGGACACGCTTGCTCCGGTCTTCTGGCGCGGAATCGACTTCAACCAGGGGTCGGACGGATCGATTCTCGATCAGGTCGTCGTCTCCTACGGCGGACGCAGCGCGAACATGGGTAACGTCAACTTCAGAAGCGGGTCAGTGGTCACCATCGGGGCGGTCACGTTCAGCTACTCCGAGGACTACGCCGCGGTGATCGACTCGGGCTCTGCTCCGATGTTCACCGGACCGTCCACCGATCGGGTCTACATGCTGAACGGTCAGGCATCCATACCTGGTGCCGGCGATCCAGCGTTCGACTGCGTGCGTGACCCCGCAGCAGGCACCTGCACTCAGCTATAGGTGGTTCCGGGCGCGTTCCGGAGGTTGCACCGCAAGATCGGCTCACCTACGCTCCCGCCTTAGTGTCCGACGACAACGACATCTCCCAGAAGACTCTCGCGGTTCACGGCGGTGAGCCGAGGACGTATCCCTACGACGCCTTGGTGGCGCCGATTACGCAGACTGCAACCTATTCGTTTGCCGATACAGCCGAGTTGATCGCCTACTTTGAAGGGCGAAAAGAGCGCGAAGAGTACGGGCGTTACGGGAATCCCTCGGTGCGCCTGGTCGAGGAGAAGCTGGCTGCGCTCGAACGCACCGAAGATGCCGTCGCGTTTGCAAGCGGCATGGCGGCAATCACTTCGACGATTCTGGCACTGGTGAAGTCTGGCTCCCACGTGATCTTGTTCGCCGACTGCTATCGCCGGACTCGTCAGTTCGTCACGACTTTCCTGGACCGCTTTGGTGTCTCCAACACGCTGGTCCCGCCGGCGAACGTAGAAGCTCTAAAAGCGGCGATTCGGCCCGAGACGCGATTGGTGATCGCCGAGGCACCAACCAATCCGTACCAAACGATTCCGGACCTCGAGCAGGTTGCGGAGATCTGCCGCGGGAAGAGGGTCAAGACGCTCATCGACAGTACCTTTGCGACCCCGGTCAATTTCAGACCGGCGAGCTATGGGATCGACATCGTCGTACACAGCGCAACGAAGTACCTGGCTGGCCACAATGACGTGCTCGGCGGTGTCGTGGCGGGGAAGGCCGGAATTGTTTCGCTGGTTCGGGACCTGCGAAGCGTTTTCGGCGCCTGCCTCGATCCGCACGCCGCGTATCTGGTTCACCGCGGCATCAAGACTTTGGCACTTCGCGTAGAACAGCAGAACGTTTCCGCCCAGGCGCTTGCAGAACGCCTCGAGCAACATCCGAGGGTACGCAAAGTCTGGTATCCGGGGCTGACCTCTCACCCGAACCACGAGACCGCCAAGCGGCTGATGACTGGATTCGGTGGTGTCGTGACGTTCGAAGTTGATGCCGATCTGCATGGCACCAGCCGCTTCGTCGATGCATGCCGAATACCGCGGATTGCGCCGAGTCTCGGTGGAGTCGAGTCGCTGATAGAGCAGCCGGCACTGATGAGTTACTTCGAGCTGAGCACCGAAGAGCGCGAGGCGATCGGCATCCGGAACAACCTAGTGCGCTATGCGGTGGGTATCGAAGATACCGCCGAGCTCGTCGCAGATCTGGTCTCGGCACTCGACAGCACAGCCTGACGCATCGCCTTTGACACTGCGATTCGCCTCACAAAACGGCGCTGGAACTGTTGCTTCCCACTGGGAGCGCCTCGGGCGCGGTCTGTTGATAAAGGGTGCAAGTGCCCGAAATCGCTATTGACGCGCCTAGGCGCCTAGATATACTTGGCGCCCAATGGGGAGAGAATCGATGACGAAATCGGAGCTCATCGACGCTGTAGCCCAGCGGACGAAGATCACCAAGAGCCGAGCTGAACAAGTCGTAAACTGCGTCTTCAACGCGATGACGTCGGCGCTCGAGCAAGGGGAGGGGATCGAAATCCGTGGCTTCGGGAGCTTCACGGTTCGCGAATACAAGTCGTACAGCGGGCGGAACCCGCGAACGGGGAAGCCGGTGCCGGTTCCGGAGAAGCGCCTGCCATTTTTCAAGGTCGGTAAAGAGCTCAAAGAGCTCGTCAACGGCGGCGTGGCTGACGCCGCCGACACCGGCGAATAGAGGCTGGCGATGAAACCCGAAGCGCAGCTCGCCGAGCTCAAGCGCGGTGTCGTCGACTTGCACGTCGAGTCGGAGTTGCTCGAGCGTCTGAACACCGGAAAGCCTCTCAAGGTCAAAGCGGGTTTCGATCCGACGCGGCCTGACCTGCACCTCGGTCACACGGTCCTCCTCAACAAGATGCGTCAGTTCCAGGAGCTGGGGCACGAAATCGTGTTCATCGTCGGTGACTTCACCGCGCAAATCGGCGATCCCTCCGGGCGCAGCAGCACGCGGCCGGTTCCAACGCGGGACGAAATCCTCGAGGGTGCGCGCAGCTACGCGGACCAAGCGTTCAAGATCCTCGATCGGGACCGAACGCAAATCGTTTACAACGGCGAATGGCTCGGGAAAATGGCCTTCGACGACGTCATCCGGCTGGCGGGCAAGTACACCTTGGCGCGCATGATGGAGCGAGACGATTTCAAGCGACGCTGGACTGAGCATCAGAGCATTTCAATTCACGAGCTCTTGTATCCGCTGGCGCAGGCCTACGATTCCGTGGTGCTCGAGTGCGACGTGGAGCTCGGCGGAACCGACCAGCTTTTCAATCTCCTCGTCGGCAGGGAGATCATGCGAGAGATGGGCCAGCGCCCTCAGATCGTGATCACGACACCGATCCTCGAAGGCATCAACGCGCGTTCCGAAGGCGGCAAAATCGTCGGCGCAAAGATGAGCAAATCGCTCGACAACTACGTGGGCGTGGCCGAACCGCCGAAGGAGCAGTTCGGCAAGCTGATGAGCATCTCGGACGACTTGATGTGGCGCTACTACGAGCTGCTATCTTCGGAGCCGACAATCGAAGTTGAGCGGCGAAAGCGGGCCTGTGCCGCAGGTAACATGAATCCGCGGGACGCCAAGATCGCACTTGGTAAGGAAATCGTGAGCCGCTACCACGACGCGGAGCAAGCCGACGCCGCCGAAGCCTCCTGGTTGGACCAATTTTCCAAGCGCCAAGTCCCCGACGAGATGCCGGAGCTCGAGGTCGCCCTCGACGAAGACGCCGTCTGGGTCCCCAAGCTCCTGAGCGACATCGGCCTGGTGAAAAGCTCGAGCGACGGCCGCCGCCGCATCCAGCAAGGTGGCGTCGAGATCGACGGCAATCGCCTCACCGACCCCCAAGCCAAGCTCCCCAAAGGCCGCCGCTACATCATCAAAGCCGGCAAACGCGCCTGGGCCGCCGTAACGCTGAAATAGGGGACACTCTCCGGGTCCCCAACTGCCTGAAATCAAAGGGTTCCTCAGCCAAGGATCGCAGCGACCTGGCGCGCGCGGACCAGGCGATAGTCGTGGGGTCGCTGCGATCTTTCGCTGAGAAAGGGAGTGATTCTCGAGTGTTGAGGGGTAGGAGAGTGTCCCCTTGACCGGGTAAGTTTTACGGCGTAAACGGTTGGTATGCCACGGGCGGCATTGACGGTTGAGGAGCTGGGCGCGTTTCGGGGGCGAGCGGTGGCTGCGGCCACCAAGCTCTTTGCCGAGCGCGGGTATCGTGGGGTGACGCTTCGTTCCTTGGCGAAGGAGCTCGGGGTGAGTCCGATGACGCCGTATCGGTACTTCGAGAACAAGGAAGAGCTCTTCGCGATGGTTCGGACGGAAGCGTTCCGAAGGTTTGCCGATGTCCAGCGTGACGCGATTGCGGGCATCGACGACCCGGAGGAGGTGCTTCGGACGTTGGGGCGCGCGTATGTGAGCTTCGCCACCGATGAGCCGGATGCCTACCACATCATGTTCGAGCTGCTGCAGGCGCCAGCAGGGACTTACCCGGAGCTCGAAGCGGAGCAGGGGCGCGCGTTTTCATATCTGCTCGCAGCGGTGACGGCCGCCGTCGATTCAGGGCTCCTCGAGGGCGAGCCGCTCACACGAGCGCACTACCTCTGGGCACAACTGCACGGCCTGGTCTCACTTCACCTAGCGGGCAAGCTCATCATGGGCTGTTCATTCGAAGAGTTGGTTTCCACGGTTTTCGAGAGGCCGGAAGCAGCGCAATGAAGCGCACATAGGAGAACGTCATGCGGATAGGAACATCGTACAAGCACCACCCGGGCCTCGCCGAGAGCTGGGACGCGATTGTGATCGGTTCGGGCATCGGAGGCCTGGCGACCGCAGCCACGCTCGCCAAGCTCGCAGGCAAGCGAGTGCTCGTTCTGGAGCGGCACTACACGGCGGGCGGATTCACGCACACGTTCCGCAGGCCCGGCTACGAATGGGACGTTGGCGTTCACTACATCGGTGATGTGTCGCATCCACGGGCGGCCTCTCGTCGCATGTTTGACTTCCTCACTGACGGAGAGCTCGACTGGGCCGACATGGGCGACGTCTACGATCGCATCATTCTCGGTGACAATTCGTATGACCTCGTAAAGGGGCTCGAGAACTTCCGCGCTCAAATGCACGAGTACTTCCCTCGGGAAAAAGACGCGATCAATGAGTATTTGGAAAAGGTGATCGCCACGGCGAAGAAGGCGCAAATGTTCTTTGCCGAAAAGGCAATGCCTCCATTCGTCTCCAAATTATTTGGTGGGATGATGCGCCGGGGGGTCGTCAAAGAAGCCCTGCGCACGACGCGAGAGGTGCTCGAAGAGATCACGCAAGATCAAGAGCTCATCGGCGTGCTGACGGGCCAATTTGGCGACTACGGCCTGGTTCCGTCCGAGAGCAACTTTTTCATTCATTCGATGGTCGTCGCCCACTACCTTCGCGGCGCCGCGTACCCGGTGGGGGGCGCGGGCCGAATCGCCGAAACGATCCTGCCTGTCATCGAACGGTCCGGTGGAGAGGTGGTGACCAATGCAGAGGTCGCGGAGATCGTCGTCGAACAAGGACGGGCAGTGGGTGTCAAGCTTGCCAACGGGCATGCGCTTCGCGCACCGACGATCATCAGCGACGCTGGCGTCATCAACACCTTCGAGCACTTGGTTCCTTCCGAGCTTGCGAATTCGATCGGGTACGCGGCGAAAGCCAGGGACCTGAGCACGTCCGTCGCGCACCTCTCGCTCTACGTCGGCCTGAAGGGCACGACCGAAGAGCTTCAACTCGAGAAAAGGAACCTCTGGGTCTATCCCGACCACCGCCACGACGAGAACTTCAAGCGCTTCCTGAACGATGTGAACGCACCATTTCCACTGGTCTATCTATCGTTTCCGTCCGCAAAGGACCCTGACTTCGAGCGCCGGTTCCCAGGCCGCTCGACAATCGAGGCCATCACCATGGGCTCCTACGATTGGTTCCAGCGTTGGGAGAACACGTCTTGGAAGAAGCGGGGCACGGAATACGACGAGCTCAAGGCGAGCCTTTCGGAGCGCCTGCTGGACACCATCTACAAGCACGCGCCAGCGACACGTGGCAGGGTCGAAATCGCGGAGCTTTCGACGCCGCTTTCAACACGGAACTTCGCCGCCCATCCCAAGGGTGCGATTTACGGTCTGTCGCACGATGCCCGCCGCTTCGAGCAGCGGTGGCTCCGGCCGCAGACTCCGATCAAGGGGCTCTACCTGGCTGGCGCCGACGTCGTAACCGCCGGCGTCGTGGGGGCGATGATGGGCGGAATAATGTGCAGCTCCGCCGTGCTCAAAGGCAACGTCCTCGGTCAGGTCCTGAAGCACCAGACGCAAACGTTGCGCGAGAAAGTGCCCGCGCCGCACAAACCTGCGCGAGCTTAGCGTCGCATTCGTCTCGCCGCAGGCGCGCGATTCGGTATGCTACGCGGGCTATGACTCCACTCGAACTCCAGCACCCGGTTTGGGAGCAGGTCTACATGGTCGCTCCGCTTACCATCGTAGGGACGCGCGAGCCCGACGGGACTTACGACTTGGCGCCGAAGCACTTGGCGATTCCCATGAGTTGGGAAGACCACTACGGATTCGTCTGTACGCCGTCGCACGCCACGTACGCGAACGCACGACGGGAAGGGTGCTTCACCGTGAGCTTCCCGAGGCCCGATCAAATCCTGTTAGCCAGCCTTGCGGCTGCGCCTCGTTGCGAGGACGACCACAAGTACGCGTTGCAAGCGATCCCAACCGTTCCGGCAACGAAGGTCGAAGGCGTCCTCCTCGAGCATGCTTACTTGCACTTCGAATGTGAGCTCGATCGCATCGTCGATGATCTGGGGGTCAATAGCTTAATCGTTGGCCGCATCGTGGCGGCCGCAGTGGCAGAAGACGCCCTCCGCGACGTCGACCGCGACGCGCAAGAGATGATCGCCCATTCGCCCATGCTGGCTTATCTGCACCCAGGGCGCTTCGCCGAAATCGTTCAAACCAATGCATTCCCGTACCACGTGGGCTTCAAGCGCTGACCCTTTGACGATGTCCGAAGACCTTCCGAATCGAATCCTCGACTACCTCGACAGCAACCGCGTAGAGATGGCCGAGCTCCTGGAGCGATTGGTCCTCTGCGAGTCTCCCTCCGGAGACCGAGCGTCACTCTTGCGGGTGATGGAGCTGCTGTCCGAGGCGTTTTCCGAGCGTCGCTTCCGCCCCCGTATCCTCGCGGGCAAAGAGAGCGGCGGGATGCTCCTCGCAATGCCCAACGGACGTCCACGTCATCGTCCGCATCAGCTTCTGCTCGGCCATTGCGATACCGTTTGGCCGATTGGAACCCTCGAAACGATGCCGGCCAAGACCGAAGACGGGACCTTTTGGGGGCCTGGCTCCTACGACATGAAGGCAGGGCTCGCGCAAGGGCTCTTCGCCATCGAGGCGCTTGCGGCGGCCGGCGCGAACGCGCTGCCTGTGACTCCCGTGTTTTTCATCAACTCCGACGAGGAGGTTGGCAGTCACGAGTCGACGCGGGTGATCACCCGGTTTGCGCGCAGCGCCGATCGTTGCTTCGTTCTGGAGCCATCTCTAGGTCCGGGCGGCGACTTGAAGACCGCGCGTAAAGGGGTGGGCAGCTTCACCATCACGGTTCGTGGTAAGGCCGCGCACGCGGGGCTCGATCCCGGCAAGGGCGCAAGCGCGATTCTCGAGCTTTCGCACATCATCCAAAAGCTCTTCGCGCTCAACGACCCCGAAAAGGGAATTACGGTCAATGTGGGCACGATCGATGGGGGCCTCAGCGCGAATGTGATCGCGCCCGAGAGCAAGGCGTCGGTCGACGTGCGGGTGCCGACCCGGGAAGATGCTGAGCGCATTGAAAAGATCATCCACAGGATCGAGCCCGAAACACCCGGAACCGAGGTCGAGGTCGAAGGCTCGGTACGCCGGCCTCCCATGGAGCGGACTCCAGGCAACCAACGCCTCTGGCAGCTCGCCCGGCGTGGCGCAGAAGAGCTCGGCATCGAGATCGAACAAGCGGCCGCTGGCGGCGGCTCGGACGGCAACACGACCAGCCAGTTCGCGCCTACACTCGACGGTCTCGGCGCGGTCGGCGCCGGTGCGCATGCGGTCAACGAGCACCTCGTGCTCGACAAGATGGTCGAACGCTCGGCGCTCCTGGCGCGCCTCTTGTCGTTTCCGCCACTCGACGAAGTGGTGCCGCCGGGCGACTAGAGCCCCGCCACGCGAATCACGGCTTCGCGCGACGGCCGCTCGGCATCCACCTGTTCGAGCAGGACATCCGCCGGGCACTGTGAGATCTCGAGGAGCGATCGTAGCCGGCGCAGCAGCACGGTCTCGTCCTGGCCTGCCTCGTTCATATCCCCGATCCGTCGAAGCCCGGCTTCGGCAAGCTCCAACACCTCGCCCGCCCAGTCGACGGCGTCCCGGTTCATGAACTTCGTTTGAACGCCGTACCGCGCTAGCGTGTCGCGTTGACGTTCGACCTCGGGAAAAGACCAGGAGTCCACCAGGCCCTCGAGTGCGCGAAGGCTGTCGTCGTCGTAGAGGAGCCCCTTCCATAGCGCGGGCAGCGCAAACAACATGTCCGGTCGTTGCACGTCAGCGCCGCGGTATTCGAGCGTGTTCTTGAGCCTGACCTCGGGAAAGAGCGTGCTCAGATGAACCACCCAGTCTCCGTAGTTCGCGCGGATCCCCTGAAATCCTTCTTCCATGAATGAACGAAACGTCTGACCGGTGTTGTAGAAGGCCTTACGGTTGCGCTTCACCAGGAACATCGGCACATCGAGCGCCCAGTCGACGTACTCGACGTAACTCGAATGGTCCTTCCAGGCGAATGGCAATAGTCCCGAGCGGTCCGGGTCCATGTGCAGCCATGTCAGCGCGCGATACGAGCGGTAGCCGCTTCGATTTCCGCCGTCCCATGGACTGTTCGCGAACATAGCGGTGACGATCGGCTGCACGCGCAAGCCGACGCGCAACTTGCGCATCGCGTCTTCTTCGGACGCGTAGTCGAGGTTGGCCTGGACGGTGCAGGTCTTGGTCATCATGTCGCCTGCCATCGAGCCGCGCGTCGGCATGTACTCGCGCATGACGTCGTAACGCATCTTTGGCACCCAGCCGAGCTCGTCGACGGAGGCGAATGGCTGGCAGCCGAGTCCGAGCCAGACGAGTCCGAGGTCGTCGATGACCGGTTGGAGATCGGCCCAGTGCGCATCGGATTCCGCTTTTCCATCGTGCACGGTCCGGTAGGGCGCCCCGGACAGCTCGATCTGGGATCCTGGCTCGAGCGTCACAGATGCGTCCTCGCGACGGAGGGCGATGATCGGTCCGGCCTCGGTTTCGCGCTCCGGCTCCCAGCCGTGCTTGTCAATGAGTTGGTCGAAGATCGCCACCACGCTGACGTCGCCGTCGTACCGCAAATGTGCGCCGTCAGCCTTCCGCACTGCGATTCGCTCCGCTTCCGTACCGACGCGCCAACGCGCTCGCGGCTTCTCCGCGTCGTGGAACAGTACGAGCAAGTCATCCATCCCGCGAAGCGGGGCATCGGGTTTAGGCAACGTGTCCTCTGGGTCCGTCCGTTGGGCGCCGGACACTACCACGAAGGTTCGCCTGATGCCGCTGGGTCAGGTCAAGCGGGACAGTTCGCGGTTGCACGAGCGGCTCGGACGTGGTGGAACACTCCGGTGGATCGACTGCTCGACCTTATTCGCGAACGCGGTTTCCGCCGCGGCCAGTTCGTTCTGAGCTCCGGCAAAGAGAGCGACTTCTTCATCGACTGCAAACCGGCGGTGCTTCTTGCAGAGGGGCATGCACTGGTGGGCAGGGCGCTGCTCGAACGAATTCGAGACGTGCTTGGTTCCGTTTCTGCCGTCGCCGGCGTGGAGCTCGGAGGCTGCCCCTTGGCATCGGCCGTCGCATCGACGTCCTGGGCAGACGGTGATCCTGTCGATGCCGTATACATTCGAAAGTCGAGCAAAGCCCACGGCACGCGGAAGTTACTGGAAGGCGCCGACCGACTCGCTCCGAACGCGAAGCTCGCCATCGTCGAAGACACCGTGACGACCGGCGGCTCGACGCTCCGCGCAGTCCAAGCGGTTCGTCATGCGGGATTCGAAGTTGCCGGGGTGATCGCAGTGGTGGACCGTCTCGAGGGAGGCGCCGCCGCCATCCGTGATGCCGGCGTCACCTTCAGCACTCTCTACGACCGGACTGACTTCATGGGGGATGCATGAGACCTGTGTCATTCGCGTTGCTGGTCGTGGCGGCTCTCACGTCTTCGGGTTGCAAGCAGCACCAGATCTCCATGCAACCCGGGGCGCGCACCTTTACCCCGGATTCGTACATCAGCGTCTGGGAGGCCTGGACGCGCGACGAGGAATCCTTCGCCTGGAAGGAGTTGGCGCACGAGATTTTCGTCTCCGCCACATTCGAATCCTGGGAGTTCCGCTGGGCCTATGTCGTTCGCTACGCCTACGACTACAGCCTCGAGCCCGAAGCGAGGGACGAAATGCTCCAAGCCAGCCTGGCGAGCTCCCGTCAAGAGCACCGTTTCTTCGTCACTTTGTCGGGTATGGATTTCAAGGAATCCAACCTTGCCGGCAAAACATCGGCCTGGCGGGTCCTTCTCATCGATCCGGAGGGCAACCAGACCGTCCCCGTGCTCATGGAGCGTGTGAGGCGGCCCACAGCCGTCGATCGGGTCTACTTCCCTCAGGTGAATCCATACCGACAGACGTTTCGCCTCACATTTCCCGTGATCGACGCGGAAGGCCGCAGGAGCATCCCCGATGGCGCGGAGTTCGTCGTCCTCCGCTTCACGGGCGCCCGCGGCAGGGCGGACCTGCGCTGGCAGCTCCTGGCCAGCCAAGGCGGTTGAAGAAGGTTTGACAGCTTCGATCCCCGCTAGCTATGATTCTCTCGTTGCGTAAGCCTTCGTAACAAATGGGGAAACGGGCCGCGTGGGGAGGTTCAGAATGATTGTGCGCCATAGGGGGTGGGCGGTTGCAGTTCTCGTTGCAGCGCTCGGAATGGGTTGTCACGCCGCGGATGATGATGCGGAAGGTCAAGCCAGTGAGCTTTCGGATCCGGTTCGGCGGGAAAACGCCATCTTCAATCTGAAGGGGATCTACACCGAAACGCTCGCCGCAAATGCCGGAGATCGAAGCAGCGCCGACGTGATAGCCGTCGCTGATGTCATTGTCGGTCCGCTGACGCAGGCCTACCTCGACTATCCCGAGGATCGGATCAACGGACTCGCGATTTTGGATCTCCTGTACGAGATGCAAGACCCGCGTAGCCTTCCTGCGCTGACCGACGCGTTGAACTGGCGGACCGAGGTGTCCGAGGATCATGCGATTCGCGCCGCGCAGACGATTCAAAGCATGGAAGTGCCGGCGGCCGAACGGCCCGCAGTGATCCAAGCGCTCGCGCGCTCGTTGGAGCGCATCACCGACGCACGGCCCGAGGACAACAAGATGCGCGTGTCGATGATTCGCGCGCTCGGCTCGCTCAAGGACAAAGGCGCGACCGAGATCCTCACGAGCATCGCGACGAAGCAGGATGAGAAGCAGAACTTCTTGATCAATCGTCTGGCCGCGCAGCAACTCGGCGAGCTGAGAGATCCTGCGGCCATTCCGGCGCTGATCAAATGCTTGTTCCTTTTTGCCCCGAATCACCCAGAGCTTCGAATGAACGACGTGGCCGCCGAGGCGCTGATTCTGATCGGCCGCCCCTCGCTCAAGCCGCTGCTCGGGGTGCTGGCTGGCTCGGATGCGACCGCCAACGCAATCGCCAAGCACTACATCAATGCGGTGAAGGCGCGCCGGCCTGATTTGGCCAACAGCATGACTGTCCGGCAGGTCACCGGCGGCGAGGCGAGCTTCGCGCTCGGGGCGCTCGGTTTCTCCGAGGCCTTGGAGCCACTGCTTCGGGAAGCCGGCTCCTCCGATACGCCCCGCAAGTTGAATGCGGCCATCGCCTTGGTGCGGATCGACGTGCCCGCCGCGCAGAAAGACCGTGTGCGTTCGACCTTGAAGACCGTTTACGGTCAGCTGCCCAAGGGCTACCAAGGCATTGCAATGCGTGGCCAGCTGCTGGCTGCGATCGCACACACCTACGACGCCGAGATGATGCCCTTCATCTACGAGCAGGTGGTCGACAAGAAGGCCAATCCTGACCTGCGGCTTATCGCGATCCAGAACTACGCGCTTCTCGCCAACAAGGCAGAGGCCGCGAAGCTCTCTCAGGCGATCGCCGATGAGAAGCCATCGGAGGCAGGCGGCTACCGCGAGAAATTCGAAGAGCGCAGGCCACTGATCGAGCTTGCGAACGAATGTGACACCAGCGTCGACTGCTGGGTTTCAAAGGCCGGTAGTGCGGACAGCAACAAGGCACGAAAAGGCGCCTACATGCTGGGGCGCTATGCTAGCGGGGATGCCAAGGCCATCGACGCCCTGGTCGGTCAACTTGGTAGCGAGGACCTCGGCGTTCGTCTTTCGGCCCTGATGGCACTCGATCGAATTGCGGGCAAAGGCAGCTCGACGGCTGTCGCCAAGATCGACGAGCTGCGGAGCCGCGAAGAAGGTCAGTCCGTGTGGACTCGCTTCCGCACGGAGGCGCTGCCCATACAGGCGCGCCTTCGCAGCCGAGGCGGTGACGCCGGCTGAGCTCAGCGGCGGGTGAGGCCTGGTGCGTATCGTCATCGCTATCGTCCTCGGAGCTGTGACGCTGGCTGGATGTGAGCGTGATCCCGTCGCGGAACAGACCGGGCAAGGGGGCGCGAGGTCCGTCGCCGACGTCGTTGCTCACGTGGGCGGCCGTGCCATCGGTTTGTCGGAAGTCGAAGCTCTCATGGAAGCCGAAGAGCTCGACGCAGAAACCGCTCTACAACAACGGGTGGATCAAGAGCTCTTGGCTCAAGAAGCCGAGCGTTTGGGGTTCGCAGTGGAGCCAGATGGCGAGCGCATGGTCGAGCGGCTCATGGTGCGCACGATGCTGCACGACCTCGAAAAAGAGAACAGCCCCGAATCGATCACGAAGGAAGAGCTGAGCGAGGACTACGCCTTCTACATCGACAAGTTCCGGATCCCGGAGCGCCGACGCTCCTGGCACATCTTGGTGAAGGACTCGGGCGAGGCGGCTGAGTCACTTGCCAAGTCGATTCTGCGCGAGCTTCGCCAAGCCAAAGACCCGAGAGCCGTCTTCGACCGCTATGCGGATGGCGGCCCAGAAGGCACGGAGCTCGAGGTGACGACCGAAGATCTACCGGCAATTGCCAAAATCGGGAGCCTCGAAAAGCCCTACGAAGACGCGCTCTTCGACGCAGAATCTGAGGGCCCTCTCAATGAGGTCGTCGAGACGTCGTACGGCTGGCACGCAATCGTCGTGGCAGAGATCGTGCCGGCGGAGCAGCTCAGCATCGAAGACGTTGAGGATGAATCCCGCGACCGGCTGAGCCACGCGAAACGCGCCTTGAAGCTCGTCAAGACTGTTCAGGCCCTGCAAACGGAAGGCTTGGTCGAGTACAACGCCGAAGTGGTCGATCGCCTGCTTTCGATGGCAGGGCTGCCCGAACGCACGGAATGAGCGCGCTGCAGCGGAGTTGCTGGGGTCCCGACGCGTTCGCTAGCATGAGGCCTCAATGGGGGAGCGAGCAGACCAGCGATTCGGCGCCTACACGCTAGGCGCCCACGTTGCCGACGGGTCCATGGGCGCGGTCTACGAAGCCCAACACCGCGAGACCGGAGCGCGCGTCGCCATCAAAGTGCTTCATCCCCACGTCGCCCGCGACACGATTGCGGTAGAGCGCTTTCGCCGGGAGTATGAGACCGCAAAGTCCCTTCGCCACGCGCACATCATCGACGTGCACGATTTTGGCGAGACGGATGACGGTGCGCAGTTCATGACGATGGAGTTCCTCGAAGGCGAGGAGTTGAGCATGCTTCTTGAACGGGAAGGCGCGATTCCGCCGGAACGTGCGGTCCGCATCGTTTGCCAGCTCGGGCTTGCGCTTCATCATGCTCACGCCGACGGCGTGATTCATCGGGATCTCAAGCCGGACAACATCATCGTTTGCCCGAGCACAGGCGGAGAAGCGATACGTGTTCTCGACTTCGGCTCGGTCAAGCTCCAGGTCCCCAACGGACCCAAGCTGACCCTGCTCGGCACGATACTCGGATCGCCGTACTACATGTCGCCGGAGCAGGCGAGGGGGAAGCTGGACGTCGACCCGCGCAGCGACGTGTTCGCACAGGCCGCGATCATGTACGAGCTGGCCACTGGGCAGGTTGCCTTCGAGGGGGATAGCATTCCCGAGATTCTAAACAAAGCCATCACCGAGCAACCGCCGCCGGTCAGCATCTCGAATCCCGAGTATCCCTGGGCGTTCGACGAGGTGGTGGCGAAGGGGCTCCGCAAGGACAAGCTCGAGCGCTACGGCAGCAGCATCGAGCTTGCCGAAGCCATGCTGCGCGCACTGGGACTCGACGCCGATGTCGAACGCTGGGCCGAGGCGCCGGTCGGCGAGATCAAAGAGGCGATTCGCGATGCCCCGCGCAGGTCGGCAATCGAGCCGATGTCTTCGCTACCCCACCAGAGTAGTATTCCGCCGGCGCTTCCAACTCGCGACCACCGCGCCATTGTAGTGGCTCTGGGCATCCTCTTCGTCGGCACGCTGATCGTCGGCGCGTGGTTCGTCTTGCCTTGAGTGTCAGTCCACGGACTGGAGCAGGAGCCCTCGAACTTCATACACTTGCGGGGGGTGGGCCGGAGTTCGCTCCGAAGAAAACGAATCCACCGACGTCACTGGAGTCAAGCCCGCGCCGCCGATCAGTGCACTGGTGAGCGCCTCTCGGGTTTGGTTCCCTTGACGCAGCGTGGCCGAGATCATGCGATAGGCATCGTAGCCGTACGCAGCGAACATCTGCGGGGGTTTGCCGTATCGGGTTTCGTAGGCCGTGCGAAAGCGCTGACTCAGAGCGGTCTCTGAGCCTTCGTAGAATGGGAGGGCGAGGAGCGCGCCCTGAAGATATCGCTGCGCACGGCCGAGGAGCTTGGGCGACCAACTAAGGCTCGGCAAAAGCAGGTGCACTTGCCGCTCGGCATGACCGGGCAGCGCACCCCCGGCGATGCTCCACGCGCCTTCGGCAGCAAAAGTGGGTGCGATTAGCGCGATCTGATCGGCGACGTCGGCGAAGAGGACCACATCGCAGCTAGTTTCTAGCAACGTGCGAACGTAGTCGACGAACGATTTCGTGCCCGGTGGATACGCCACGCCTTCGCAGTAGACGCCACCTGCTGCGGCCACCTCCTGGTCGAATAGACGCTCCATCGTGCGGCCGTAGCCATGGTCGGGATAGAGAATCACGAACCTCGAGAGCCCGCGCGCCCGCGCCTTGCCCACCAACGCCGCCAATTCGTCCCGTGGGCTGTAGAGAAATCGAAACACGTGCTCGCCGGCGCTCGTCACATCTTCGGATGCGGAGAAGCTCAAGATCGGCACCGCTGCGCGCCGTGTCACTAGAGCGGCAGCCTCGGTCGTGCGGCCCCCGACAGGGCCGAGCACCGCGACCACACGCTGGTTGCCGATGAGCGACTCGACCGCTGCGCTGGTCTGGGTGGCACTCCCGGCGGTGTCCTCGACCACGAGCTCCGGTCCGCCTTCATCGAGCGCCGCGAGCTGCATGCCCTGCAGGAGCTGGCGCCCGACTTCGCGTCCGCGTCCACTCAGTGGAAGCAAGGCGCCGACGACGAACGGATTGCCGTGCAGAAACTCGTCAGCGCGGGCGAGTAAGATGGTCACGTCAGAATTCGCCACGACACCGCTGCCACGCAGCGACTCCGACGTGCGGACGACCAAGTCCGCGTCCTGTGTTTGCAATGCGTGACCAAGCAGTCGCATCGAAACGATGACTTGGGGGAGGGCGCCTGGCCGCAGCTCGTCGAAGAGCGCGGTGGTCTCTTCGATCGTGAGCTTGTCGACGAGAATTCCGACCGCAGCGTCCACGCGCTGAGGGTCCGGTGGGGAACCGCCCCTCTCGATGAGCGTATCCAGGACCCCCAGGCCCAGGGCTGCGCCGGTCGTCTGCTCTGCGGAAATCACCGCGGTGTCCCAGAGCAGCGCCTGCTCTTCGGTCGAGAAACGCTCGGCGGCCAGCGGCCCGACCGTCCCGAGGGCCCGTTCAGAATCTCCCAACTGCAGTTGGCAGGAGCCCAAGTGAAGGGAAGCGCGAAGGGCAATCGCCCGATCGGCGCTTTGCTGCGCCTGCTCGAAGTGCGGAACCGAGCTCTGACAACGGCCGATGTCAGCGCCCAGAACACCGAGCTCGAGACGTGCCAGATCCGCTTCCGTGGTCTCTTGATTGTTGATGATGAAGGTCTCGTAGGCGTTCTGCGCGCCGGGGATGTCTCCGCTCGAAGCCAGCGCGCGCGCGCGCGCGATTTCGGACGGCGGAGCCTTTTCAATCGGACTTTCGACCTTCTTGGGTGCGCAGCTGGCCAGGAGAATCAGCGCCGCGCAGGGTAGTGCGCTTCTCAACATGCGGGCGCACGATACATCCCGCACCGTCACACGGCTACGTCCCAACACCCGGCAAGCCTAGCGAACTCCCCGATCGCAAGGGTTTCGCCTCGCCGCCCAGGATCGATTCCTGCCTCTCTCAGAGCCCGGTCAGCCCGCTCGGCATCGCCCAGGGCGCGCATCGCGTTGCGAAGCGTCTTGCGGCGCAATTGAAATGCGGCACGGACCACGGCTTGAAAAGACTCGGTTTCGTGGGCCAAGGGGGTCTCGCGTGGCAGGAGTCGAACGACGGCACTGTCGACTTTTGGCGCAGGGTAAAAGGAGCCGGGCCGCAATCGGCACACCGTCTCAACCTCGAACGCAGCGCGCGTGAATACGGTCAGTGCGCCGTATTGCTTCGTGGCCGGTTCCGCGACCAGGCGATCCCGCACTTCGCGTTGCACCATCAGGACCGCACCGTCGAGGACCGCACGGTGCGCCACGACCTGTCGAATGATCGCTCCGGTTGCCTGGTACGGAAGGTTTCCGGTGACGACGAGCTTCGACCCACAAGCTTTTGAATGTGCCTCGAAATCGAGGTCAGCCGCATTGCCGTGGCGGACCTCCAATCGATCTTGGTCCGCGAATTCTTCGCGCAGCACACGGACCATGTCGCGGTCCAGCTCGACCGCGAGAACCCTGGGGCCGCGCTCGAGAAGGGCGTAGGTCAGCGCCCCAAGGCCTGGGCCCAGCTCGACGAGCTGGTCACCCATGGCGACCGCTGCGTCCGCGATTTGAGCTATTGCGCCCGGTTGGATCAAGAAGTTCTGAGAAAAAGACCGCTTCGGTAGCAGCTCGTATTTCCTAAGCAGATCCCTTGCGTCCGGTGGAGCGCTCGGATTGCCTGTCATCGGGTCAACTCCTCAAGATCATGTGTTTTTCGGGACAAATGGGACACGGAGAATCCAGTTGTGGCACAGCCGTTGTCAGGCGAGAAGGCGTTATTATATTGGTTCCGTTCGTAGATTGACCTACGTTAAAGGCAGGGGAAGAAATGCTTCCAGGCTTCATTATCGACCAAATCCGACAGCGTGAGGAAGAAGAGCAGGCCAAGCGCCAGCATCGTCAGGTTGAGCTCCCCCTTCCGATGCGGGAGGGGTCGGAGCCGCCCGTGCACGACGACGAGTCGAATCGGGGCGTCGTGATCATCGATCTACGCGGCGACTGACAATCCGCTAGACTGCGGGTGTGTCAGATCGTGCCTTAGTGAGCCTAGATGAGCTGACCGAGTCGGTCTGGGACCAGGTCGAGCACGGGGAGCTGGGTGAGGCCTTCCGTCTCCTTTGGGAAGCCGAGGAGTCCCCCGAGCTCGCCGCCCAACGGCAATGCACGCGGGCCGAGCTCCAAGCGTATTGTGGAAACGAAGACGCGGCCCTCGCTTTGGTGGCGGATTTGGATGACGGGGAAGTCCCATCCGCGATGGTTCGGGCGCGCGTCGCTGCATCGCGCGGCGACTGGGAGCCGGCATTCCATCACGCCTTCGCGGCAACGAAGTCTCTGGCAAGCGCTTCCCGCGCCTGGCTGCTCGCGGCTCGGGCAAGCGTCGAGCTGGGCCGCTCGGAAGAGGCCGCAGAGCTGCTCCGCAAAGTCACGCAAGACAGCGCTACCCTAGCTCTGGCTGTTGCAGCACTTCGCGCGAGACTTGCCGAAGATGATTTGGAGGGCGCGCTGACCCACGTTGCCGAGCGTGCACGGGAGGAAGGCGCCGCCCGAATCTGCGCCGAGGCATGGGCAGACTTGAGCGAGCTCCATCGCTCCCAAAACGGCGCGGAGGAGGGGCGGAAAGCGGCACTGCGGGCGGTTGAGCTTTGGGACGACATGGCGACCTCGCTGCCACCACCACTTCGCGCAGGCTTTTGGAGCGACGCAAGGCGGCACGCGATGCGCAAGGCGTCGAAGCACCAGAAGAATGGAGCGCGCGCTTCGTCGAAGAACGCCTTTGCGCCCTTGCTTGCCAATCTGCGACGACTCGCGAGCGAACGCGACCTCCCGAAGCTTCTAGCCCTCATCACCGACGGCGCCGTCTCCCTCAGCGGCGCGGAACGCGGATTCGTGTTGCTCGTCGATGAGCAAGGCGCGCTCGAAGCGAGAACGATTCGAGGTGCGGAGAACCAGCTTGGCGAAGAGACCGCGGCCTTCAGCCGCTCGATCGCCGAAACTGTGCTGATCGACGGAGATCCGGTGGTCACCGTCGATGCGGCACACGACGCGCGTGTGCAGGACTACATGTCGGTCCACCAATTGATGCTGAAGTCGGTTGCCTGCCTTCCCATCGAATCACGGGGCCGAATCTGGGGTGTTCTCTACCTGGAGAACCGAAGCGCCAGTGGACGCTTTACCCGGACAGACCTCACCGTACTCCGGGCGTTTGCCGACCAGGCGGCCATTGCGATCGAAACCTCACGGCTGTTCGAGCGGGTCGAGGCACAGAAACGAGAATTGGAGCGCGGGAACCAGGCGCTTCGGGAGGCCAATGAGCACCTCGAGCACCGTCTGCACGGACAGGCCGAGGCGCTTCAACGGACCCGGCGAGAGATCGCCTCGCTTCAAGCGTCGACCTCCGAAGGCGAACGATGGGGCCTCGTCGGCGCGAGCGAGGGAATGCGACGAGTCTACGCATTGCTCGACCGGTTGGCCAACAACGAAGTGCCGGTCGTGATCACTGGGCAGAGCGGGACCGGCAAAGAGCTCGTCGCCCGCGCCATTCATCAGGGCAGCGCCCGCGCGAACGCGCCCTATGTTTCAGTCAACTGTGGCGCGATTCCTGACGGTCTGCTCGAGAGCGAGCTCTTTGGTCACGTGGCCGGCGCTTTCACCGGCGCGACGCACGCGCGGGAAGGCCTCTTCCAACAGGCGGATGGCGGAACGCTTTTCTTGGACGAAATCGCCGACATGCCGGCGCGGATGCAGCTCGACTTGCTCCGGGTCCTCCAGGAGCGACGCGTTCGACCGGTTGGCAGCGCACACGAAAAGCCCGTCGACGCTCGCCTGATCACCGCGTCGAAACGACCGCTCGCCGAGCTGATCGAAGAAGGGAAGCTTCGAGAGGATCTCTACTATCGATTGGCGGTCGTGGAGCTCGCGTTGCCGCCGCTTCGTGAACGGCGCTCCGACATCCCGTTGCTCTGCGACCATTTTCTCCGGCGCATCGCCGAGGAGCGTGGAGAGCCCAAGAAGCGACTGAGCCGCGACGCACTCCAACGCCTGTGCGCTCACGACTTCCCCGGGAATGTCCGCGAGCTCGAACACTTGCTGGTGAACGCCACCGTGTTCGCCGCGGATGACCGCATCGAGGCGGCGGAGCTGACTATCGAGCCCAGCCGCGTTGCACCGGCCCAAAGCACGGACCCAAGCAACTTCCGGGACTTCAAAGATGCAGAACGTGATCAGATTCTAGCAACGCTCAACGCGCATGGTTGGAACCGCGCGAAGGCCGCGCGCGCGCTCGGCATGGCCCGTCGGACGTTCTATCGCCGGCTCAAGGAGCACGACATTGAGCTGCCAAGTGGAAAGGGCAGGAACGGCTGAACGCGCTAGAGGCTTGCCGGCGAGACCGCGCTCGACACGCCTGCGTCAAACTTCTCCGGCGTTTCCCCTGGGGGCAGATACAGCGGAGGCTCGCCCGGCCTCGACCAGTCCACCCAATAGACCGCCTTCGAGCGGACATCGATGTGGACAAAGCTGCCACGCGGGTAGTAGCCGACCCCAATTTTCATGAGCGTCAGACAGTAGTCACGCAGAACTTCGTTGGGTACGCCTTCGACACGGATGTCGACCGCTTCGCCGGTCGAATGTCGGCTCGCTTCGCTGCTGCCGTTCTTCTCCGAGCGGTACGCGCTGACGACGACAATCGTGCGGCCGTTGAAATGGTCCGCGAGGTACGCGAGCACACGCATCAGTCGCGTGTGCGGGCGCTTCACCGCGTCGGTTTCGCGGTCTCGGAGGAAACGCGCGAGGCGCTGGCGCGCCTTCGGGGCCGGCTTCCCGCTCTTATCGAAAAGGCGCACGCGCAGCGTCTCCTGACTCGCGGGACGTTCGAGCGTGACCTGGCCGTTCATGACCGCGGTGCGCGCTTTGGTCGCTTTGGCAGTGGCACTGTAACCAGGAAGCTCGAGCCGCTGTCCGACTCGTATGGTGGAGTCGGGTTTGAGGCCGTTCGCCTTTGCGAGCGCCTTTACGCTCACTTTGTTGAGCTGCGCAATCCCCGTGAGGGTTTGCCCGGGATAGACGTAGACGACACCCTTGGGCGGAATCCGTAGGATCTGACCTACGCGAAGATTCGAAGTCTTTTTCAAGCGATTGGCCGCGGCCAGGTTGGTCACCGAGACACGGTAGCGCTGGGCGATGGCGCCCAGCGTCTGACCTTGCTGGACCGTATGCCTACGCTGCGCATGTACAGGCGCATGCAAAAGGAACACGAAGAACACCACAGCGACCGGACGCCACACCCAATTCCAGCTCATCACGACCCAACGAGTATTGACGAGTCCGAGGGCTGGGCAACTAAGCAGCGAACTTCTCGGTTTATTTGCCATCGGCTCCGAGCATTGCGACCATGATTTCAGACACGTTCGCTCGTTGACATTCGGTGGGTTCGCGCGTCGAGCACAAGCAGTGCCCGACGATCGCGGACGTCAGTGTTCCGCTCGCTAGGTTCACCTAATTTAGGCATAATTAGCATATAATTTAGTGCTAAATTTTCCTAAGTTGCTTGACCCTAGGGTGGTTCGGTCATAGCCTAGTTGAGGAGCAACGCGGTGTGCGTCCTCCTCCGAAGAGCCAAGTTATGACCTACGACCCAGAGGCAAACGAAGCGATGCAAAAGCCCAACACCTTGGGTGCATCGGCCTCTGATGCGAGCGACCGAGAAGGGGCTCCGAAGCCCAAGGCGAACAAGAAAAGCGGCAACAAGCCCAACAATGTTCGGAAGATTCGGATCGAACGCATGATGTCCAAGGCTGAGTTGGCTCGACGCGCGAACCTATCGGTGTTGACGATTGATCGTGTCGAGAAGGGTTTTGGATGT
>Ga0209567_10000104_pt1 | contig 41438 bp, 31 predicted proteins | sample COG_12_FD_184756 | JGI IMG/M metagenome (GOLD analysis project Ga0209567, IMG submission 184756) | Pelagic marine sediment microbial communities from the LTER site Helgoland, North Sea, for post-phytoplankton bloom and carbon turnover... | ecosystem: Environmental > Aquatic > Marine > Neritic... | reverse complement strand
GGTCTTTGCGATCTACGAGAACCGGACAATGCACTTTCCCGCTGGCAATGCGTACCCGGGCGAGCTCGAAGACGCGCGCATCATCGACCACCTCGACCGCCGAGGCGTCCAAGCCTTTCTCGAGCACGAGTATGGTGCGTGGATCGATGCGGTCGCCGACTGCCCACCGCGTGCGGTGTTCGTCGACAGCTTCGAATTGGTGGGCGAGCTGCCGTGGACGACCGCGTTCGCGTCGAAGCTGAACGACTTCCTCGGGTACGACATCGAGCCTCTGCTTCCATTCCTGTTCCTCGAAGGCGGCGAATCGGAATACCTGACGATCATCACCGGGAAGGGCCCCGCTCGTTATCGGGCCACCGACGAGCGGGGCGTTCGAGCGCGCGAGGACTACGAAGAGACCCGCGGCGTCCTGTTTGCGCAGGAGCTCATCGATGCGTTGTATTCGTGGCTTCGGGACCGAGGCATCCAGCTTCGCCTGCAGGCCCACGGAGGATACGCTGATGTGCTCGACGCATACGGTATGGCTGACGTCCCCGAATCCGAGGGGCTGTACGGCGGCGGATCTCATGACTTCCTTCGTCTGGCCGCATCCGCGGCCCACCAAGGGAACAAGCGCTACGTGAGCAGCGAGACCTTCCCTTCGCTCGACGCGTTGCAGTTGACGGAGGACGAAGCGCGCATCTTGATGGGGCGTGCCTTCAGCGCCGGCATCAATCGACTGGTGCACCATGGCAACGCTTACCCATACCTTCACCAATACGGACAGCGCTGGTACCCATTCCATCCACTCGAGGACAGCGCCTTTTCGACAGGGCCGCTCGACATCACGTTCGACATCCATCCGGGCGCCGACATTTGGCCGTCGCTGCCGGCGATGAACCGCTGGGCGGCTAGACTGAGCTACACCCTGAGCCGCGGCTCTGCGGTGGCAGAAGTCGCTTGGCTCTACCCGGAATGGCAGGCGGAGAATTTCCCGAGCTTCAGCATCGAGCCCGGGGCCTACGAGTCAGAGACCAGCATTGCCCTGCGACGTGCTGGTTTTTCCTACGACCGGGTCAGTAGAGGAGCCCTAGCCTCGTCAACGAGCGCAGACGCGGCGTTGCAAGTGGGCCAGGCATCTTTCCAAGCCCTCTTGGTCGAAGGCGTTCAGGCCGCAGACCCGCCGATGCTCGAGGCGATCGAGCGCGCGGCCGAGGCCGGGGTGCCCGTGGTCTGGATAGGGGAGTTCCCAGAGCGCGCCACCGGCCTGGTCGACGCGCAACCGAGAGACGAGGAGGTGAGGTCGCGCGTCGAGAATCTGCGCTCCATCGTCCGCATCGTGTCTTCCGTGGAGGAAATCCCAACAGCAATCTTGGAGGCGGGGGTGACGCCATCGCTGAGCCCAATCGACTCGAGCGGGATGCAGATGTCCGTGCAACAGCGACAGGTCACCGACGGTGATGTCTTCTTCCTGTTCAACGAGAGCTACGAGCAGCGAACCGACCAGGTACGGATCGAAGGCGCATTCCGTGAAGCGCTCTTGCTGGATCCCGAAACCGGCGAGTCGGTCCCCGCGGACGTCGAGGGCGATGTCTTGACCGTGACGCTGCCAGCCGCTCGCGGAGCCGTTCTCCGGGTCACCCGCTGAGACGCCAGGCTGACGCTTCGATGGGCATCGGGCGTCCTAGGATGCGGTAGCGTACGAAGCGAACCGTCCAAAAGACCGCGGCGGTCAGAGCCACACCGATTGCGCAACAGGGCATGAGTCGTCTTCCCTACTCGATTGGGTATACCCGCAGCTCCGTCCGCTCGTCCAGGGCGACGGTGACCCTCGCCCGGCCGGTGGCATCGGCAACCAGCTCTGACTGCTCAGCTCCGTCACATCGATAGCGACCGTCTGGGCGGAGCTGGGAAAGACCTAGAGTCTGGGGACCTGCCTCGAGCCCGGGGTACGCCACGAAATCGAGCGCCCTGCCGTCGCTCACCGCTTTTGCGACGAGGACTTGCGGATACGAGACGTCCTCGATGATGGGGCCGTCGCGCCACGCATCCGGTAGCCCAACCGCAACGAGATCATGCATGCCGTTCGGGCGGCTCACACGCGAAGCAAAGGCGGTCACGTGGCAGATGACCGAAACCCCCGGATAGGAACGCACGCCTGCATCCGTCGCGGGCGGGTGCTCTCGATCGAACGCCCTCCGAACGGCAACAGAGACCTCTTGATCACCCATCTCGGCCGCCGCCCCCGCGACCGCCGCTAGGGAGGTGGCATTCGAGCGGCGGTAGTTGCCCGTGTCGATTCTGTCCCAACCCCGAAGCGTGATGTGCACGTCTCCGTCGACGAGCGTCAAGAGGTCGTGACGAACAATCTCCCAAGACCGGCGGGCGATGTCGGGGAACAGCGGATGCAAGAAGAACGAGGTAGCCGAGTCGGCCATGGTGGAGGTTAGCGAAGGGATCGTGAGGCCTGTGCGCGCGGAGCGGATGGCCACTAGACGCCCGTCGACGGTCATGAACTCGCTCTCGAGCCCCTTTCGGAAGCGAGATTTCAGCTGAGACCAGTGGTCCGTGCCCCGCAAACGGTCGTGGAGCATCAGACTGATGCCCGCGTAGTTGTTGCACATCGTGTAGATCCAGTTGGGCTCGCATGGAAAGAGCGTGAAGTCCGACCGCTCGAAGTTGTCCGCGAGGATACTGACGATCTGGGGCCAGTCATAGACGAACTCACGTCCGCCCGGATGCCGCAGCGTGATCGCCCCGGGCTCGTCGTACTGGCGGTCACCGGTGTTCGATGCGTACATGCCGATCATCGCGGCGTACCAACCCGAGTACATGACGTTGTCGTGTGTCTTTGGAGCGATCGGGTCTGGGTCGAGGCGGAAGTTGCCCCATGCGTTTTCCCATACCCAGTAACGCCACACCCGGTGGTCTTTCATCTTCTCGATCAGGTTGCGCTGCGCCTCGGAAAGATAACCGTGAAGCGCGGGAAGCCGGTTCGCTTGCGCAAGCGATAGAATGTACGACATCGCCATGACTTGATAGCGGACCGACGCCGTCTGGAACTGCTCGATCCAGTCGAAGCCATTGAACTCATCGACGGGCTGCAGCGCCCGGTCGAGCAGGAAACGCATCGCGGTCAGGTCCTCGAAAGAAAGCTCCTCGACCACCGGAAACCCGGTCGCCTCATCGGCTGGTGTCGCCACCGCGCGTGACTCGGTAAGATATTGATTGCGCAGCTCCCGTCGCGCGCGCGCTCCGACGAAGCTCCGATGTCGCAACGCCAAAGTAAGCGCGGCCCCCGAGGCCAGCAGCGCGGGCACGAAGACGACCGCACCCGGCCACGAATGAGCGTGTTCCATCGACGCCGCCCACAACGCCGCCCCCAGCCACACCACGACGGGCGCGATGACATTGCCCGAGCCGAACCACGCGAACAGCGCCAGGAGGAAGACCACGACCGTCAAAACGAAGAGACCGACGTGGATGGCGATCATCCACGGGCTGCCCGCCGCGTAGACGAGGAAGCCGCCACCAGGAAAGATGACCCCCAACCCAAGAGCCAAGGCCCCCGGGGAGCCACCAATTGCAGCCAGCGCAACACCTACCGCGACCACCGCTGCATAGAGGCTCGCGGTTCGCCGAAACCGAGCGGTCGTGACCGGCCCGTTCGCCGACTGCCGGTTCGGAATCAGCGCGGTTTTGGGAAGGATGTTCGGGTTAGGCGTCATGCTGCATCCCGGCGAGCCCACCGTATCTTCGAAAGACGGCAGAGTCCTCCCCTTTCCACGCCGATGACTTGACGCTACGCTTCTCATCCGAGGGGCGACCACCTACCCATGCTGTTTCTCACGGCGGTTGGGGCCATTAGCGGCCTCACATTCATTCTTGCCACCGCGTTGGTGCTCGCCAACAGGAAGCTGTACGTCTACGAGGACCCACGAATCGACGTGGTCGAGGAGATGCTTCCTCACGCCAACTGCGGTGCCTGCGGCTTCCCTGGGTGTCGCCCGTTTGCGGAAGCTCTGACCATGGGTGAGGCCCTGCCGGGCAAATGCACGGTGAGCTCCCAAGAGGACAGAGAGGAGATCGCACATTTCCTCGGCGTCGACGTGGGGGCCGAGGAGAAGCTGGTGGCGCGACTGGCGTGCGCTGGCGGCACCAACGTGGCCCGCAACCACGCCAGGTACCACGGCCACCAAACCTGTCGCTCCGCTGCTCGGGTCGCGGGCGGTGGCAAAGGCTGCTTCTGGGGCTGCCTCGGTCTCGGCGACTGCGACGTGGCCTGCGATTTCGACGCCATACACATGACGGCGCACAGCCTGCCGGTGGTAGACGAGGCGAAGTGCACGGCCTGCGGGGACTGCGTGGAGGTCTGCCCCAAGGACCTCTTCTCCCTCCACAAGGAGAGTCATCGCCTTTGGGTCGCCTGTAGCGCCCAGGAGGCCGGCGATGAGATGCTGGAGGATTGTGAGGTGGCCTGCACCGCCTGCGCTCGCTGCGAGATGGACGCTCCTAGTGGCCTCATCTCCATGAAGAAGAATCTTCCGGTGGTGGACTACAGCCGGCAACACAAGACGCGAACTCCGATTGAACGGTGCCCCACAGGGGCTATCGTCTGGATCGATCCCAAGGCCGGGCCGGTGAAAGGCCCGGAAGCGAAAAAGATCATTCGAAAGGGCACGCTCCGCGACGCCCCGACCTAGATACAAGGGCCTGAGCCCGAAGGTGGTTTTGATGTCCGCACTGAGCTTCCGTAAAAAGAACAAGGGCCACGGGAAAGAGGGGGCCCGCAGCTTCAAATACCCCGGTTCCCGTGCCGCGTTGGATGGCAACTCCGCCGTCATCATGTGCGAGCGAGAATCGACCGACGCCGCCGGCGCCTACCCGATCACGCCCTCGACCCAGATGGGCGAGTACTGGGCCGAGGCCGCGGCGGCTGGACACATCAACGTCTCCGGGCGCCCTCTGATCTTCATCGAGCCCGAGGGCGAGCACGCCGCCGCCGCGGTCACCGCAGGCATGTCCATGACGGGCATGCGTGCCGCAAACTTCTCGTCCGGCCAGGGTATCGCCTACATGCACGAATCGCTCTATGCGGCGACCGGCAAGAGGCTGACCTACGTCTTGAACATCGGCGCACGGGCCATGACCAAGTCCACCCTCAACGTGCACGCCGGGCACGACGACTACCATTGCGTCGACGATACCGGCTTCTTCCAAATGTTCGCGAAGAATGCGCAGGCTGCGGCAGACCTCAACATCATCAGCCACAGGATCGCCGAGCTGGCGCTCACCCCTGGCATCATTGCCCAGGACGGTTTCCTCACCACCCACCTCATCGAATCGATGATGGTGCCGGAGCGGGAGCTCATCGCCGAGTACCTGGGGCAACCCGACGACATCATCGACACGCCTACCCCGGCGCAGAAAATCATCTACGGCGAAACCCGCCGGCGCATCCCGCTGCTGTGGGACGTGGACAACCCGGTGATGGCCGGTCTGGTCGAGAACCAGGATTCGTACATGCAGAGCGTGGCGGCCCAGCGGCCGTTCTTCTTCGATCACATCCAGGCACTGACCGAACAGGCGTTCGAGGAGTTCTACGCGCTGACCGGTCGCCGCTACGACCGGGTGATGACTTACCGGGCCGACGACGCGGACTACCTCATCGTCGGACAGGGCAGCATGATCCCTTCCGCGGAAGCGGTGGTGGACTACCTCCGCGAAACCCGGGGTCTCAAGGTGGGTGTGGTCGACATGCTCATGTTTCGGCCGTTTCCGAGCGATCTCATCGGGCACATCATTCAGGGCAAGAAGGGAGTCTCCGTTCTGGAGCGGCTCGACCAACCGCTGGCGGTGGACCTGCCCCTCATGCGGGAGATCCGCGCCACGGTGAGCAAGTGCCTCGAAAACGGTAAGGACCCCAAGAATCCGGTGTACCCCGAGCTCGCCGCGTACAAGTCGCTGAACGACGCGCCGGCCCTCTACTCCGGCTCTTTCGGCATGGGCAGCCGCGACCTCCAGCCCGAGGGCATCGTGGGTGCGGTCGAGAATATGCTCGAGAAGGGGCCTCGCAAGAAGCTGTTCTACCTCTCGATCGACTTCCTGCGGGACGAGGCGATCACGCCGAAGCAGGACATGTATCAGCAGACGATCCAGGAGGCGTATCCCGACGTCAAGGCGCTGGCGATTCGCGGCTCAGAGAATCCCAACTTGATGCCCAAGGACAGCATCACGGTTCGGTTTCACTCGATCGGTGGCTGGGGGGCGATCACCACGGGCAAGAACCTCGCGATGACGCTTTTCGATCTCTTGGGCTACCACATGAAGGCGAACCCCAAGTACGGATCGGAAAAGAAGGGACAGCCGACTACTTACTACCTGTCGGCGGCGCCCGAGCCGATCAAGATCAACTGCGAGTATTTCTACGTGGACGTGGTCCTGTCGCCCGACCCAAACGTCTTCGGGCACACCAACGCGCTGGCTGGCCTGAAAGAGGGCGGCGTCTTCATCATCCAGAGCGACAAGGCGTCGCCGCAGGAGATGTGGAAGAGCATCCCGCCGACCTACCAGAAGATCATCATCGACAAGAAGATCAAGGTTCACTACCTGGACGCGTTCAAGATCGCGCGGGACGAGGCCACCGATCCCGACCTGCAGCTCCGGATGCAGGGCATCGCATTTCAGGGTGCGTTCTTCGCCGCCTCGCCGGTGATGAAGCAGGCGGGCCTTACCGAGGAGAAGCTCCTCGATGCCATTCACGACCAGCTGCAGGAGAAGTTCGGCTCCAAGGGACGGAGAGTCGTCGAAGACAACGTGCGGGTGGTGAAGCGCGGTTTCGACGAGATCCACGAGCTGGTCCCGGGTCCGATCACCGTAGCCGGCGGCAACGGCGCAGGCACCAAGCGCAAGCTCCCGGTGATGGTGAAACCTCTGCCTCAAAGCAAAGCACCCATGAGCGACATCCACCGCTTTTGGGAGCAGACAGGCAGCTTCTACGCCCGAGGCATGGGCAACGACAACCTCACCGATCCGTTTATCGGGCTGGGCGTCATGCCGCCCTCCACGGCGCTCTTCCGAGACATGACCGGCATCCGCTTCGATCACCCCGAGTGGGTGCCCGAGAACTGCACCGCCTGCGGCAACTGCTACACCGTCTGCCCCGACACGGCAATACCGGGGCTCGTGAACGAAGTGGGCCAGGTTTTCGACACCGTAGTGAACCGGGTGCGCAAGAACGGCCACGGAGCGCAGATCGAACACCTGCCCAAGGCAGCCAAAGTCATGGAGCGGAACCTGCACAGCCTGTTCAAGGAGGCGCAGGAAAGCGACTCCGTGGCCGCCCTCATGGACGAGGCTATGGCGCAGACCGTCACGCAGAGCGAGCTCCAGGGCAGCGAGAAGCAGAAGCTCCAGAAGGAGCTGGACCTCTTCAAGGAGGAGCTGAATGGATTCCAGTTCGCGCTGACGCGGCCCCACTACACCCTGCCGGAGAAGGATCAGCCGGGGAGTGGCGGCCTTCTGTCGATCACCGTCAACCCGTACACCTGCAAGGGCTGCATGGAGTGTGTGGAGGTCTGCAACGACGACGCGCTTCGCCCCATGAAGCAGACAGAGGAGTCGGTGCAGCTACTCCGTGACAACTGGGACATCTGGACCGACCTGCCAACGACCCCGGCGAAGTACATCCGGGTGGACGACATCGAAGAGGGCATCGGCGCACTGGAAACGATCCTCCTCAGCAAAGACAACTACCTGCCGTTCACCAGCGGTGACGGTGCATGCCTGGGTTGCTCGGAGAAGACCTCGCTTCACATCTTCATCGCCACCGTGGAAGCGTTGATGAAACCGCGGATCGCCAAGCACCTCAACCACGTGACCGAGCTCATCGGCCGACTGAAGAAACACATCCAGCTCCGGCTAGCCGGAGAGATCAACGTGAGTGACCCCGAGATCATGGCCAAGGTCGTCGACGACATCGGCGATCAGGACGTGACGCTGGCCGCCATCGCCTCACGCATGGAGAACATCGAGGGCAGTCACCCCATCGACCAGGTCTGGCTCCGGCGGATGACCAAGCTGGTGGCCGACCTGGAACAGCTCAAGTGGAGGTACGTCGAAGGCACCACGGGGCGCGGTCGGACCAGCATGGGCATGATCAACAGCACCGGTTGCACCTCGGTCTGGGGCAGCACCTACCCGTTCAACCCCTACCCGTTCCCCTGGGCCAACCACCTCTTCCAGGACAGCCCGTCGATGGCCATGGGGATCTTCGAGGGGCACATGGCCAAGATGGCGGAGGGCTTCAAGGCCATTCGGACCGTCGAGCTCGAGCTCGAGAACAAGTACAAGCCCGCCGAGCACGACGATTTCCTCACATACTTCGACTGGCGCGAGTTCAGCGATGAGGAGTGGGAGCTCTGCCCGCCGGTTGTTGCGGTGGGCGGCGACGGAGCGATGTATGACATTGGTTTCCAGAACCTCTCCCGGCTCATGGCGTCCGGCATGCCGATCAAGGTCCTGGTGGTCGACACCCAGGTCTACTCCAACACCGGCGGCCAAGCCTGCACCTCTGGTTTCATCGGCCAGGTGTCGGACATGGCCCAGTACGGAAAGGCCATCCAGGGCAAGCAAGAGCCTCGCAAGGAGATCGGCCTCATCGGCATGGCGCACCGCAACACGTACGTGATGCAGAGCACCATCTCTCACCCGAGTCACATGATCGAAGGCTTCATCCAGGGTCTGAAGGCGCGCCGGCCAGCGCTCTTCAACCTCTACAGCACCTGCCAGCCGGAGCACGGCATCGGTGACGACATGAGCTCGGCCCAGTCGAAGCTGGCGGTCGAGTCCAGAGCGTATCCCCTCTTTCGGTACGACCCCGACGCGGGCAAGACGCCTGGGGAATGTTTTGATCTGGAGGGCAACCCGCAGGTGGATGAGGACTGGCCCAGCTACACCATCAAGTACCAGGAGGACGGTGCCGAGAAGGAGATGGAGCTGCCGCTGACCTTTGCGGACTTCGCCATCACCGAGGGTAGGTTCCGCAAGCAGTTCCGAGTCGCGCCGCGGGACACCTGGAACGAGAACATGGTGCCGTTGGCGGAGTTTCTGGATCTGGACGAAGACGACCGCGAAGACACCTTCCCGTACGTGTGGATGGTGGACAAGGAAGGACAGCTCACCCGGCTGCTGGTGGCCCAGCCCATCGTGGAGTCGTGTGAGGACCGGCGTGACTTTTGGACTATGCTCCGGTCGCTGGCCGGCGAGGATCGACCCCCCACCGACGTCCTGGTCGAAGAGGCACGTCAGGACATGGTGGGCAAGCTCATGTCCGGCCTGATGCAGTTGGCTACTGGATCCGGTGAAGGACTGGCCGCGATAGCGACTGGTGCCACCGCTTCCGCAACTGGCGACGCAGCGCCGGCCGTGACGCCGGCAGCAGCGCGGGCAGCGGCCGCCGGGGGCGGCTACCTGGCGCCATGGATCGATACCGCCGAGTGCACCGCCTGCGACGAGTGCACCCAGCTCAACTCCAAGATTTTCGAATACAATGCGGAAAAGAAAGCCATCATCAAGAACGCCGAGGCAGGACCCTACAAGGATCTGGTGAAGGCCGCGGAGCGATGCACCGCCCGGGTAATCCACCCTGGTTTGCCCAGGAACCGAAGTGAAAAGGGCATCGAGAAGTGGATCAAGCGCGGCGAGAAGTACAACTGAGGAGCAGGTTGGGATGCGACCGATGAGGCTTCTGGGGCTCAAGACATTCCGACATGGGGTGCACCCGCCGGAATCGAAGGACGAGACGAGTGGGCTAGCCATTCGTCAGTTCCCCTTCGCACCGCTCCTCATCGTTCCACTGGTCCAGCACATGGGGGCTCCATCGCTCCCTGTGGTGGAGGAGGGACAGGAGGTACAGCGAGGACAGCGGATCGCGCGCGCCGACGGCTTCATGTCGGTCTCCATGCACGCCCCGGCTTCCGGTCTGGTGCGGAGGATCGCCCTCGGGCCCAGCATCAGCGGCCGCATGGTACCGGCGGTATATCTCGAGCCGTTTCCGGGTTCCACCCAAGAGGTAGAGGACGGCACGCCCTGCCCGCTCGACACGGCAACTCCCGACGAGATCATCGACGCCATCCAGGATGCTGGCGTGGTCGGGCTCGGGGGCGCGGCGTTTCCAACCCATGTCAAGCTCAAGGTCCCCGAGGGCAAGTTCGTCGACACCCTGATCATCAACGGCGTGGAGTGTGAGCCGTTCCTCACCACCGATCATCGGGTCATGCTGGAGCAGAGTAGCGACATCTTCATGGGGATTCGTTACCTCCTCAAAGTCACCGGGGCGAAGAAGGTCATCATTGCCGTCGAGGCCAACAAGCCCGATGCGGCGGCTCACCTTCGGGAGGCGTTCCCGAGCGACATCGACGGGTCGGTGGAGGTGCTTCAGGTGAAGTACCCGCAGGGGGCAGAGAAGATGTTGTTCTCTGCGCTGCTTGGACGGGAAGTGCCCTCTGGGGGACTGCCTTTGGACATCCACGCCCTGTGCTGCAACGTGGCCACCACCGCACAGATCGGTTACCTGCTGCCTCGGGGTCGGGGCATTCAGGAACGGGTCATCACCGTGACCGGGCCTGCCGTGAAGAGGAAAGGCAACTACCGGATCGCGATCGGCACTCCCCTGCGCTTCCTGCTCGAGCACGTTGGCGTCGAGGAAGACGTGAACCGCGTTTTCCTGGGTGGACCGATGATGGGTGCGGCAGCCTCCAGCCTGGAGATTCCAATCACCAAGGGCACATCGGGGGTGACCGCGTTTACCGACTCGGCGGCGGAGAGGACCCACAGTCCGGTCTACCCCTGTATCCGATGCAGCTACTGCGTCGATGCCTGCCCGATCTTCCTCGATCCGTCTCTGCTCGGAAAGCTGGCAGCCAACGAAGAGTTCGAAACGATGGCGGAGGAACACAACCTCATGGACTGCTTCGAGTGCGGCTCCTGCTCGTTTGTCTGCCCGTCACACATTCCCCTGGTGCAGCAGTTCCGCGCCGCCAAGGCAGCGGTGCGCAAGGCGAAAGCGGGGGCGGCCTGATGGCGAAAGCGGGCAAGACTCTCGAGATCCGAACCTCGCCGCACATTCTCAGCGGCTACAGCGTCGACACGATCATGTTCAACGTCGTGCTGGCCTTGTTGCCGATCACCGCGTTCGCCGTGTTCGCCTTCGGTCTCGCCGGTTTGCTGACGCTCTCCATGGCCCTGGCATCCTGCGTCCTCACCGAGCACATCATCTGTCGCGCCGCGGGTAAGCCCACCACCGTAGGCGATTGGTCGGTGACGATCACCGGCCTTCTTTACGGCCTCACCCTCCCACCGAGCCTGCCGCTCTGGATGGTGGCGGTCGGAGGCGTGATCTGCGTGGCCATGGGCAAGGCACTGTTCGGCGGCCTGGGCTACAACACATTCAATCCGGCATTGGTGGGCCGGGCCGTGCTCCAGGCTGCCTTTCCAGTCGCGATGACGAGCTGGATTCCGGGCTTCGGCGAGGGCCGGTTTTCTTCGTTGCCCTCGTCGACGCTGACCTTGCCTTTCACCGAGCCTGCGATCGACGGAATCACCAGCGCCACCCCGCTGGCGCTATGGAAGTTCAGCCAGGAAGCGACCGCCACCGGGGATCTGGCCTTGGGTTTCGTCAGCGGCTCGGCGGGTGAGACTTCGAGTGTGCTCATCCTCCTTGGCGGCCTCTATCTCATCGCCCGGAACATGATGAACTGGCGCATTCCGGTGGCGATCTTTGGGGCGGTCATCGTGTTTAGCGGTGCCCTTCATCTCGTGGACTCGGCGCGCTACGCCTCACCGCTCTTCATGATCTTCTCCGGAGGATTGATGCTGGGTGCCATGTTCATGGCCACCGACATGGTGGGCTCGCCCATGACCTCACGGGGCTGCTACCTCTACGGTGCGCTCATCGGTCTGGTGACCATGGTGATCCGTACCTGGGGCGGCCTGCCCGAGGGCGTCATGTACGCGATCCTTCTCGGCAACGCGGTCACGCCGCACCTTGATCGATGGACTCGACCCACGGTCTACGGCGTCAGGGGCAAGGAGGCTGCCGCATGAGCCACGCCGAGCTGGCCAGCCGCCCTGCCCCGCCGAGCACTTGGCACATGTATCGCGCCATGGTCGGCGTGGGTGTGTTCTGCGGTCTCCTCATCGTCACCGCGTTCCAGGTGACGCAACCCATCATCGAGCGCAACAAAGCGGAGGCGTTGCGCGAGGCCATCTTCCATGTCCTCCCCAACGCCAGCACGAGCCGCACATATCGCCTGGACAAAGCCGGCGATTTCAAGGTTTTGGAAGGCAAAGCTCATGGCGAGCAGCTGGTTTACGCTGGCTACGACGACCGCGAGGAGCTGGTGGGTCTGGCCGTCGAGGCTCAGGGGATGGGATACCAGGACGTGATCGGGCTGATCTACGGGTACTCGTTTGCCGAGGAGGCGATCATCGGAATCCAGGTCCTCGAGAGCAAGGAGACCCCGGGGCTAGGTGACAAGATCGAGACCGACCGAGCGTTCCTCCAGAACTTCGAACGCCTGGACGTTTCGCTGCGAGGCGACCTATCGGAGCTGGCGAATCCGATCGTGCCGGTCAAGCATGGTGAGAAGACCCATCCCTGGGAGGTGGACGGCATCACCGGAGCCACGATCTCGTCTGTGGCAATCGCCGACATTCTCAATACGAGCGCCCAGTACTGGGTGCCGCGCATCCGAAACAGCCTTGGCGACTTCCAGGGGCGGGAGTAGGAGATGGCCACCCCCACCAAGACCAGCACCGACGAGTTCATCAAAGGCCTGTGGAAGGAGAACCCCGTGTTCGTCCAGGTGCTGGGGATGTGCCCGGTGCTGGCGGTCTCGAATACGGCGTTGAACGCGCTGGCCATGGGCTTGGCCACGGCCTTCGTGTTGATCATGTCCAACATCGTGGTGTCGTCGTTGCGGAGCTTCATTCCCAAGCAGGTTCGCATCGCCACTTACATTCTGATCATCGCTACGTTCGTGACGGTGGTGGACTACGTGATCCAGGCCGTCAGCCTCGATCTCTACAAGGCTCTCGGCGCGTTCATCTCTCTCATCGTGGTCAACTGCCTGATCCTGGGTCGAGCCGAAGCGTTCGCTTCGAAAAACACGGTGGGCCGGTCGATCATGGATGGCCTGGGTATGGGGATAGGATTCGCGTTCGCCCTCTTCTGCCTCGGGGCGGTGCGGGAGATCCTAGGTGCCGGAACGCTGTTCGGAGCTCAGTTGTTCCACGATTCGTTTCAAGACTGGGTAGTGATGATCCTGCCGAGCGGCGGCTTCTTCACCCTGGCCGGCTGGTTGCTACTCTTCAACTGGCTCGAGCAGCGCAAGGCCAAGAAGAACAAGAAGGCCACCCTCGCGCTCAGCAAGGAGGCGGTGTGATGGCGAGCGAATCCCTCTGGACGATCTTCATCAACGCCAGTCTCGTCAACAACTTCGTCTTGGCGTACTTCCTCGGAATCTGCCCGTTCCTCGGTGTGTCGTCGAAGCTCGAAACTGCGACGCGCATGGGCGGAGCGGTGACCTTCGTCATGCTGGTGAGCTCGATCTGCGCATTCGGGATCCAATTGCTCCTGGTGGCGATCGACGCGCCATACCTCAAGCTCATCTCGTTCATCGCCGTCATCGCATCGACCGTGCAACTGGTGGAGATGTTCATCAAGAAGGTCAGCCCGGTGCTCTTCCGGGCGCTCGGGATCTTCCTGCCGCTGATCACCACCAACTGCGCCATCCTGGGGTTGGCGCTCTTTCAAACCAACAAGGGTTACAGCTTCGTGCAATGCATCGTCTACGCCCTTGGTGCCGGAGCCGGATTCACCCTGGCCCTTGTGCTCATGGCCGGACTGCGCGAGAAGCTAGAGCTGGCGGAGGTGCCCGACGTGACGAAAGGAACTGCCATGGCCCTCATGATCGCCGGACTGCTTTCGGTGACATTCATGGGTTTCGGCGGGCTGGGAGGATAGGACTGTGATGCACGACTACATCATCGGTGTCGGGGCCATCCTGCTGTTGTCCACAGCATGGATCGGCGTGCAACGAGCTTGGCGGAGGTCGTTTGCGGATGCCGGAGCTGACCCCGATGCGCTGGCCGGGCGCTCAGGATGTCACGGCTGCAACGATTCAAAAGATTGCCACGGAAGGCCGGAGAGCGGAGCCTGTGAGGCCCAGGAGGAGATGCCATGAGCAGTGCCGTTACCCATCTCGAAGACTACGATACCGAGCAACGATTCCAAGCGACCGTGGTCTCGAGCGAGAGGATCACGCCCGAGGCGTCCGGCGTCGAAGTCCGGGAGCTCACCCTGGATGTTCGGAAGCCCGACTTCGAGTTTCAGCTTGGACAAAGCATCGGTGTACTCGCCCCCGGCACAAAGGAGTTTGGGCAGGAGTACCACTTCCGTCTCTACAGCATCGCCGACCTTCCGGAGCGGGGCGGCAAGGGGCTGCCGCGGATCAAGATCGCCGTGCGCCGCACTAGCTACGTGGACAAGTACAGCGGTGAGCAATATCCGGGCGTCGCATCCAACTATCTGTGCGATCTCGTTGCTGGCGACACCGTCACCATGGCGGGTCCGTATGGCTTGGCGTTCGAGGTCCCGGAGGAGATGGACGCCAATCTCATTCTCATTGGCACCGGCACTGGCATCGCGCCGTTCCGGGCGTTCGTGAAGCATCTCTACCAAAACGTCCCGGAGTGGCGGGGTACGATCACGCTCTTCTATGGTGCTCGGAGCGGACTCGAGCTTCTCTATATGAACGACGAGAGGGACGATTTCTCCCAGTACTACGACAGCGACACGTTCCAGGCGTTCAAGGCGCTGAGTCCTCGCCCGAAGTGGACCGAGAACATCGATTGGGACGGCGCTCTTGCCCAGCGCGGCGAGGAGCTGTGGAGCCTTCTCGGGCAGCCCAACACCTACGTCTATGTCGCCGGCCTCGAAAAGATGCGCGGCGAGCTCGACAACGCGTTCGGCGAGATCGCTGGCTCCGAGCAAAAGTGGGCCCGACGTAGGGCCGAGCTCAGCGCCGGTGGTCGCTGGGTAGAGGTGCTGTACTAACGGCGTCGTGGAGTGATTTACTCATCCCAGAGCGTCTGCGGTGAGTACGTTTCGCCGAGAAACCAGAATCTTCCGTCGACCATTCGCTGATGCCTATCGAGCACAGCGATTGCGGTCATGTCTGCCAGGGTTAGAGCCAGCTCGCGTGCAGCCCAGTTCTCTGCGATTCGTCGTCGGTTGACCGACTTGGGAATGACACTCGTCCCGCGAGCGAGGGCCCAGGCGATCAAGACCTGGCCTGGCGTGGCTCCATGGGCCTCCGCGATCTGCGCGATGGTCGGATGTTGCGTGAGCAGCACATCGTCTTCGCGGCCCATCATCGCGGCGGAGTCCGGAGAGCCGAGGGGCGAGTACGCGGTGACCGCCACGCCCAGCTCGTTGCACGCCGCGACTAGCGCGTCCTGTTGGAGATACGGATGGAGCTCGACCTGGTTTAACGCCGGCGTTTGGCCCGTCGCATCGATGACTCGCTCGATCTTGCGCTTGCTGAAGTTCGACACGCCGACCTGCCGTGCAAGACCCTGCTCGGAGACGTTCGACATCGCCTCCCACGTCGACTCGAGAGGAACCTCCGAAAGCGGAAGAAAGTCTTGCGGACCGCGCGGCAACTCCGTACCGTGCCGCAGGACAACAGGCCAATGGATGAGGTAGAGGTCGAGGTAGTCGAGCTGGAGCTTCTCGAGGCTCGTCTGCAGCGCGGGCCGCACGTCCTCGGGAGCATGAGAGTCGTTCCAGAGCTTGCTGGTGACCCACACCTCTTCCCTCTCGGCATCACCGGCTCGGAAGGCATCTTTCAGTGCGCGCCCAACGTCTTCTTCGTTTTGATAGATCGCCGCGCAGTCGATGTGCCGATACCCGACCTCGATGGCCGATCGCACGGCCCGATAGACCTCGTCGGGCTCCGATTTCCAAGTCCCAAGACCGAGCGCCGGCATCCTCATCGTCAAAGAGGGACACGCAAGCGCCCAGCGAGCAAGCTGACCTCGGAGCGGCTGCAAATGAGGCCCCTTTTGGGAAGCCGGCGTCTCCCCTAGAGCTGACCCAGCGGGCCGGTGCTGTTGTCGCCGAAGCTGCTCTGGTTGACGCCCATCGCGGCCATCATCGTGAGGAAGAGGTTCGCGATGGGGGGGCCGTTGGTGCTCTTGTTGGGCTCGTAGTCGATGTGGCGGCCTGTGCTGTAGGCGCCATGGCAGCCGCCGGCAAGGATGATGGGAAGGTTGCGATGGCGGTGGGCGTCCCCGTCTTCGATCTCGCACGAGAAGAAAACCTGTGAATGTTGGAGGAGCGTACCCGTGCCTTCGGGGACTTCGTTCATCCGTTGAAGCAGATACGAAAGCTGCTCGACCTCCCAGGTGTCGATCGCTTGAAGCGCGGCGTGGTTGGCCGGATCACCCTGATGATGCGAGTAGTTGTGATGGCCTCCGCTGGCCCCGAGGAATGGGTAGCTGCGGTTGCTGCCAGCGTTTCCGAGCATGAATGTGATCACGCGGGTCGCGTCGCATTGCAGTGCGAGCACCATCAAGTCGTTCATGATGCGCACCTTCTCGACGATATCGCTGGTGTCGGAAGGCTCCTCGGTCGCCCCACAGACCAAGGCGGCTTTGCTGAGTCGCTGCTCGAGCTCGAAAATGCCCGTCGTGTATTGATCGAGCTTGGCGCGGTCGGTATAGCCGAGCTTGCTCTGGATCGCCTGTGCTTGATCGTTCACGTAGTCGAGGATGCTGGTCCGGTAGAGCTTCCGTCGCTCCTGTTCCTCGATGGTGGCGTTTGGATCGGTGCCCTCGAAGATTTGATTGAACACCACCTGGGCGCTGGTCGTCTTCGATAGCGGCTGGGTCTCTGACGCCCACGAGATGTTTCTCGAATACGCGCAACCGTAGCCCGAGTCGCAGCCTCCGCTGTTGCCTCCGCCATCGATCCCGATCTGCATCGAGGGAATCCGTGTCGCGTCGCCGATCTGATTGGCGATCACCTGATCCATCGAAATGCCGAGCCGGATTTCGGTTTCGCTCTTGTTGGCGTGGGCTGCGGTTAGGAAGCCTGAGGTGCCTCCCGCGTGGTCGCCGGGACCATCCGGCTGGGCCGGCGTGTTGGACAAACCGCTGATGACCAGGATCTGGTCTTTGACTGGAGCAAGCGGCTGCAGAATCGGCGAAAGTTCAAAGTTGCTACCCGTTTGGGCCGGAGTCCATGCCGCCATGTGCATCCCGTTCGGCAAGTAGAAGCAAATCAGCCGCGCTGGAAAGGAATCATCCGCATAGGCAGTGTCGCCGATCAGCGATTCGAACAAGGGAAGACTGAGCAACGCACCGGCGCCCCCAAGCATGACTCGTCTCGAGAATCTAGGCCCCTTCACGGTGTCTCCTCCATCGTTCCCCGACGCGTTCGAAACGGCTCGCTCGTCACGATGAGCTTGATCAACTCCGGGAGCTCGGAACTGCTTTGTGCAAAAGCCTGTGCGATCGCCTCGATGAAAGGATGCTCGGTCGTTGCGGCTGGCCGGCCGAGGGCATAGGTGAACATCTTCTCGACGACGCAGAGATCAAACCGCTGGTCCTGCTGGATCAAGGCAGCCATCTCGCGAGCATTGGTGAAGCTTTGGCCGTCGATCAGCTGGCCGCTCGCGTCGATGGGAAACCCGCTGTCCTCGGTTCGATAGCTGCCGATCGCGTCGTAGTGTTCGAGCCCGAGCCCGAGCGGATCCATCAGATTGTGGCAAGAGGCGCAGGTCGGGTCGGCACGGTGGCGCTCGAGCTGCTCTCTAAGCGAGCCGCTCGACATGTCGTCCTCAGGAAGGCCTTCCACCCCTGGTGGTGGCGGCGGAGGCTCGCTGCAAAGGAGTTGCTCCAGGATCCACACGCCGCGCTTGACGGGCGAAGTCCGTATTGGAGTGGATGTCACGGTTAGTAGCGAACCGAGAGTGAGGAAGCCAAATCGAGGATCAGTCTCTTCGAGATCCACTCTCTGCAGCTGACTTCCAAGGTCGAACGGAAGCCCATAGTGAGCCGCAAGACGGTCGTTGAGAAAGGTGAAGTCGGTCAGGAGAAACTCGTCCATCGCAGCGTTCCCACTCAAGAACTCGCCGAAAAAGAGCTTCGCTTCTTGGCTCATCGCATCGCGAAGCGCGTTGTCCCATTCAGGGAAAGCGGCGTAGTCTGGAACGTGGTCTTGGAGCGAGCGAATGCGTAGCCATTGTCCAGCAAAGTTTTCGACCAGGGCTTGCGCTTTGGGGTCGAGCAGCATGCGGTCGACCTCGGCCCGAAGCCCTGCATCATCTCGAAGTGCTCCGTTGGCCGCGGCCTCGAACAGCGCATCGTCGGGCATGCTGCTCCACAGGAAGTACGACAACCGAGACGCTAGCTCATAGTCGTTCAGTGCTCGCGGCTCGGTAGAGGACGGGTCGTCATCGAGCTCGGGACGATAGATGAAGTGGGGCGATAGAAGAATCCCGTGGATGGCCAGCTCGAGCCCCTGCTCGACGCCCTCGCCTTCGTTCAGTGCGACATCCACGAGACCCTGCAGCCGCGCCACTTCCTCATCGGTCGCCGGGCGCCGCCACGCTCGACTCGCGAGATCGCGAAAGACGTCGTCTCGGCAGCCCTGGTCATTCGGATCGCAGAAGACGATCGTGTCGCGGATCCCCGTGGTGAGAACCTCTTCGGCCAGCTCTTGCGCGGCTTGCTCGTAGAGCTCGAACTGAAGCGGCGAGACCGTGAGCACCTGCGCAATGTTGTCGAAGCCGAGGCTGACGTCGTCGGCGGGGAAGTTCGCGGATGGATCGAGCTGCGTACCCAACAGGTCGCGCACCGTGTTCCGGTACTCGGTCTGGTTGAGCCGAGCCATTACCTGGGCTCCGGTCGCCCCCACCTCGTTGGCGCCCGGACCTGAAAACGGATCGCTCCCGCCCGCATCGCCGGCCCCGCCGATCGCACCGTCGCAACCGAACAGGACGACAAACCAGAGGCATCCCGCTCGGGCCCAATGCACCATAAGGGTTATTTTTACAGCCTATTGGGTGAAGTCAATCGACAGCCGCGCTCCCTGTGGGGTGGCTCACACCCCGCGATGACATCAGTCGTTCGCTGCACGCATCCTACGCGATCCGCAGCTCTTCCCGTGCCTCCGGGTGCGCCTTGGCGGGCTCCTTCTTCTTCTGCTGCTCCCTGTCTTGCAGGATCTCATCCATCGTCTTCGGGCGGAGATCCTCTGCGCTATACGGCAGCGGTGTCACTCCACGCTCCAACCACGTGTACTTGCCTGCGAGCAGATCCAGGCCGACGCGAGTCGCGCGCGCGTCGTCGTTGCTCCAAAGCTGCTGGAACAATGTGTCGATGTTCCTCCGGGTCTGCCGCGCAAAGAAATCGGCAAGATCTACCGCCTTTGCTGCGTCTTCGGCCCCCTCCTGCTGAAGCTTGTGGGCGTGGCGAACCGTCGCGGCAAGCGCGAAGATCTCGAGGCCGATGTCGACGATCCGGAATAGGAAACCCTGTCGACGTTCGAGGCCCGGCCCAAAGCGTGCCATGCCGTGAAAGGTATTGCGCGCGAGTCGCGCCGACGCCCGCGATGCATAACGCAGGTGCTTCGCGAGCTTCCCGTAACGCGAGAAGCGTGGCCACAAGCTCCAGCGGAGCCAACGCGTCGGATACCACCACGCATAGAAGGCGAGCATCTTGGGCAAGGCTTTGAGACGTTGGCCGATGCTTGCGTCGGGATCGACGAGCTTGCCCGCCACTTGAAGGTGTGTGTCGACCGCCTCGCGCGCAATGAAGAGATGCATGATCTCGCTGGAGCCCTCGAAGATGAGATTGATTCGATTGTCGCGCAGTGCTCGTTCGATCCCAATGCCCGGCTCGCCGCGCGCTGTCAGCGATCGTTCGGTCTCGTAGCCACGGCCACCTCGAACCTGCAAGGTCTCATCCGCGAGCTTCCAGTTTCGAACGGTATTCCATTCCTTCGCTGCCGCCGCCTCCAGACGTATGTCGGCATCCTCTTGGTCCGCGAGCTCGCCCACGACGTGCGCGATCGACTCCATCGCGAAAGCCGACGAGAGAATGTAAGCGTTCTTGTGAGCGATGGCCTCGTGCTTGCCGACCGGGACACCCCACTGAACGCGAGCGTTCGACCATTTACGCACGACCTCGACAAAGCGCTTGGCCGAGCCCGAGGTCGCCGCTGGCAGACTGAGCCGCCCGGTATTCAAGGTCACGAGCGCGATCTTGAGCCCGTCACCATCTTTGCCGATCCGATTTTCTTTGGGGATCTTGACGTTGTCGAAGCTGATGACGCCGTTGGCGAGGGCGCGTAGCCCCATGAAGTGACAACGATGCTCGACTTTGACACCGGGCCAGTCCATTTCGACGACGAAGCAGTTGATCCTCTTGGTGGCCGGGTTGCGCGCCATGACCACAATGAGCTCTGCAAGCGTGCCATTGGTGCACCAAAGTTTCTGTCCATTGAGCACGTAGTGTTCGCCGTCCTCGGAGAGCTCTGCCGTCGTGGCGAGCCGCCCGGGATCGGAGCCGACTGCGGGCTCGGTGAGCGCAAACGCCGAGATCGCCCCTTTTGCGCATCGTGGCAAGAAACGCTTCTTCTGCTCTTCCGTTCCGAAGAGCTTCACGGGCTGTGGGACGCCAATCGATTGGTGTGCCGACAACAGTGCGATGATGTTGCCGTCGTATCCACCGACCAGCTCCATCGCCCGGACGTACTCCGGGTGCGTGAAACCGAGACCTCCGTACTCCTTTGGAATCTTCATGCCGAATGCGCCGAGCTCCGCGAGCCCTCGGACCACTTCGGGGGGGTACTCGCCCGTTGCGTCGATCTCTGCCGAGTCCACCTCGTCGCGAAGAAAGTCGGCCATCTTGCGTTGGAACTCCCAAAACTCCGGACGGTTTGGTTCGTCAAGTGAGAGTCGTTCGAGGAGATCGATTCGGAAGTTCCCGAGAAACACGTCGCGCATGAAGCTTTGTCCTTGCCAGACTTTCTCTCTCGACTCTTCCGCGACTCTCCGTGCTTCTTTTGCGTCCACCATGGGACCTCCAAATTTCGTACAGCCGCCGTCAGATTGAGGGCGAACGTGAAATATCCGCAAAGTCGCTGTTTTTCACAACCCTCAATGTGATATCCGTGCTGATACTTCCCTTCTTGTTGGAAAGTTCTGTCATGAGCCAAGCACCAACATCACTTGGACCCCGATTTCCGCTGTCCATCGTGACACTGTTGGGTGACCCGCTGCGCAAACGGCTCATCGGCCTCGATGCGTCGGGAGCGATGAAGCTCGCCGAGCGGCTCGCCGGACTCGATGACTACGGAGACGACGACGGCGGGTTTCGGAAGCGACTGGACGAAACCATCGAGACCATGCTTCGAACGGATTGGAACACGCTCGGTCGCATTGCGCTTCGCTACTCCTTGCATTGGCACCTCACCGACCGTCTCCGCGTCGTCGAGCTGCTCAAGCAACGCCCCGACATCGAAGACATCGGGATCGAACGCCCCGTCGTCATCACGGGGTTGTTTCGAACCGGAACTACATTCTTGCACAACGTCTTGGCAGCCGATCCCAACAGTCGCGTTGCACACACGTGGGAGCTCATGCATCCGGTGGGGCGTAGACATGATCTGTTGGGCGACGAGAAGTGGCGACGCGAGCGCGCCGCGCGCGAGCTTTTTTTCCAAGATCTCGCCGTGCCCGAACAGGTCGAGGCGCACGCCGTCAAGACGCACGCCTACGAAGAGGACTTTTTTCTGCTCGAACACGCCATGGCGGTGATGACGTTCTTCATTGGCCTCGGCGACTTCGAGTACGCGATACGCATGCTTCAATGGGACATGATCGGACCCTATCGCTGGCACAAACGGCAACTTCAGATCCTATGGGAACAGCGGCGGGCCACACGCTGGCTCCTGAAATGCCCCTGGCACCTATGGAACTTGGAAGCGCTCCTGACCGTGTACCCCGACGCACTGGTGATCCAGACCCATCGAGAGCTCGTCGGCACCATCGGGTCACAGTGCAGCTTGACCGCGCGCATTGCCGCAAAGTTTCAACGCAATCTCGATCTGCGCGACGTTGGGAGATTCTGGCTCGACTATTCCAGCATAGGACTCGAGCGCGGCCTCCAAGCGAGGGCTAGGCTTCCTCGATCGCAGGTCTATGACGTGCGCCTGGAGGACCTTCGCGCGCGGCCCGTGGGAATCATCGAGGACATCTACGGTCGATTCGGCCTTACTTTCGATGGCTCCCTGGCCGACCGACTCGACGCCCGCATCGCAGAAGACCCGACCGCACAAGAAGGCGAGCACGCGTATGACATTGCAGACTACGGACTCACCGAAGACCAGATCAAAGGGACGTTCACCGAGTATCGCAGGCGGTTCGGCGTCTAGGCGCCCAGCAGCCAAACCTTCATGCTACTGGCTCAGATCGAAGTCTAGAACTTCGCGCCCGCCCGGGCGCAGTTTGACTGTACGAGTCTTTTCGGGCTTCTGTCTCCCAACCGAGACCTTGTAACGACCCGGCGCCATCTTTCTGTTCGCGAGCGGGGCGCGTCCCATAGGCTTGTCGTTAACCCACACGTTCCCCCAAGGGAAGACCTTGACCGTGAGGGTTGCCTTTTTAGGTACTACGGGCTTCGGTTTTTCAGGTGGGGGTTTCGCTAGGGATTCGCCCTCCGCCGCCGGAACGGTGCCTGCGGCCCTTTCCGTTTCGCCGACCGTCACCGCGGGTTGGCTCGGCGCGGCCTCTTCAGCGACCTTCGTTTCGCTCGCGGGGCCGGTGGCGCGCTCGCCGGAGGGCGCTGTACCGGTGGCGCGCTCGCCGGAGGGCGTTGTAGTCGAGGTGCTGGCGGCCGGAACTGAAGCATCGGGGCGCGAATTGAAGTACAGCGTGCCGCTGATCGCTCCCGCGGCGATGCCGCCAGTGATCAAGAGCCCCGTCAGGAAAAGAGCAGCCTTCTTTCCCTTGGAGCGTTTGCGCGGCCCCTGGGGCGCGGGCATTTGGCCAACCTGACCTGCGATTGGTTGGCCCGCAGAGACCTCCGACGGCCGGACGACGCTGTACTTCCAGGACTCTTCGGTCTCGGCGGCCTCTTTGGCCGCCTGATCCGCGGCCTGTACGGCGGTCTGCGCCTGGACGAACGATGGGGTAGCCATCGACGACCGCTCTCTTTGTTCGTCTCGGAGCTCCCCAGCCATCTGTCCGAGCTTTCGCCGCACGCGGAGCGATTGAGCAAACTCATCGAGTTGCTCCATCAGCACCCCGGCGTTTGCGGGACGGTCGTCGCGGTCGGGCTTGATCAGGCTCTCGATGATTTGACAGAACTCAGGAGGAGCCTCGGGTGCCAGGTCGCACAGGGGTTGATGGTCTCCTTTGAGGATCAGCATGATCGTTGCGGGATCGTGCCCGCCTTCGTATGGACGGATCCCCGCCAACGACTCATAGAGGACCACGCCAAGCGAGAAGAGATCGGCGCGCCCATCGAGCACCTCATTGCGCAGGTGCTCGGGCGACATGTAGGGGACTTTGCCCTTGACGGCACTTTGTTTGCGAGAAGCGCCAGTCATGGCTCTGGCGACTCCGAAGTCGGTCAGCATGATCTCCCCGTTGCGGCTCACCAGCACATTGGAGGGCGAAATATCGCGGTGCACGATGCCCATCACATCCGACTTGCTGTCGTCGATCTCAACCCCCGCCGGTGGGCTGTGGGCATGGTCCAGAGCTGCCGCAAGCTCGAGACCCAGCGAAGGAACAAACTCGTACGGCAGTTTGTCCCCTTCCTGGGCATCGAGCAGAGTTCGGAGATCAACCCCGTCGACCAGCTCGAGCGCCATGTACGGCGTTCCTTGGTACTCACCGAAATCGATGACGCCGACGATGTTGCTGTGCCGGAGTTGCGCGGAGAGTCTAGCCTCGCGCTCGAAGAGCTTGATGAACTCCTGGTTGTCACGAAAGAATGGCAGCACGAGCTTCAGGCACACGCGCTGCGAGAACCCACTTGGCCCGCTTCGAACGGCTTCGTAGGCTTCCGCCATGCCGCCCACGCCCAAACGGCGGATTAGCGTGTACGGCCCAAACGCCTCGCCAGCGAGGTTGGTGGTAGATGGTCGATCAGACGTGGTCATCGATGCCCGAAGTCAGGATAGGGCCAATCAGACTGAGCCCGCCAGACTCGAATTAGCCTCGGAACGCTAGTAGCACGTTTCCGTTCGGGCTTCGACGTGGGAAGGTCCTCGTCAGAGAGGACAGCGATGAGAGATCTCGAGGGTCGAATGGCGCTGGTCACCGGAGCCTCACAAGGCCTCGGGGTCTACATCGCGAGAGCGCTGGCCGCGGAAGGGATGAATCTCATCCTCGCAGCGCGCTCGGGCGACAAGCTCGAAGGCGTGGCCGAGGACCTTCGCGCCACCGGATGCAGAGTGCTTTGCATCCCGACCGATCTGATTGATCGCCCTTCCCTCGAGGCCCTTGTAGAGAGGGCCGAGCAGGAGGGAGGCGTCGACCTGCTCGTCAACAACGCCGGGGCCGAGCACTGGTCGGCATTCGACCAACTCCCCGTGGAAGCGATCGACCGACTGATCGAAGTCAACCTCAACGCTCCCATGGTCCTGTCTCGGCTGCTACTCCCAAAGATGATACAGCGCGGTCGAGGTCATATCGTCAACGTCTCGTCGGTGGCCGGCCTCGGTGGGGTAGCGTATGCGGAGCCCTATTGTGCCACCAAACATGGGCTGGTCGGCTTCACGCGGAGCTTCCGCGCCACCGCTCTGAGCGAGGGCTATCCCGTGAGCTGCTCAGTGATCTGCCCGGGGTTGGTCACCGACGCGGGCATGTACGAAGACATCCGTCGAGAGCTCGATCTCAAAGCGCCACCTTTGCTTGGGACCTCTCCGCCGGAAAAAGTAGCCAGGGCAGTGGTGCGCGCCGTCAAGCGCGATCTTCCGGAGATCGTCGTCAACCCGACGCCGATTCGGCCACTGGTTGCGTTGGCCCTGTTCGCACCGCGCTTTGCCCTGCGGCTCATCATGAAGTTGGGGGGCAAGTTCTTCCGGACGGCTGCGAAGCATCGAACCAGAGCTCGCAGCATGTGATCAATCGCTGAGGTCGAGCTCTGGGTAGTGGCGGAAGACGCCGTGCTCGTTGAAAGCAAGACGACGATCGGAGGCGAGGTACGCTGCGATCCGAGGACGCTTCGCAACACGCTCCTGTAGGGCGAGCAGCAAAGGCTTCGACTCTGTGACGTGAGCAAAGCCCTTGGGAAAGGCGAAGGCGAGCCCCTCCAAGAGCTGGAATAGGGAGAGATCCGGATACGTCAGCGCATCGCTTGCCAGCCATCCTCCACCGTTTCGCTCGAGCACGCGCTCGAAGTAGTCCAGGAAGCGCGGTATTCGTTGGTCTAAGAAGTTCCGTGATGCTTCGAGGGCCGCCTCTTTCTGATCCTGGTAGTAGAGGGCCGCGCTCACGGGATGGTGGGTGTTGTGTGCCTCGTCGGCGACGTCGGCGATGGTCAGCTGGAGCTGAAGTGCCTGCATGCGTTTCCCCGGCCCATCGGGTGCCAGGCCGTGCCGTTCGCCGAGATACGCACAGATCGCCGCGGACTGAGCCAACACCAACTCGCCGTGAACTAGAATTGGAGGTGCGTACGCCGGCTGCCCGGGCCGTTCACCTTGGACGAACTCCAAGAGTGGTTTGAACCCGCCACCCTCTTCTTCGGGCAAGCGCGCCACGTCCACGTAAGACACCGCCGCCTCTTCGAGCACGAGCCGCACGAACTCTCCGCGACCTTGAAGGATAGGCCAATAATAGAGCTCGTAGGATTCGGGCATATCGCGTGTGGAGCGCAGATCATACACCGACTCGGCCGCGGCCGATAGGGCTCACCGCCGATGTCGACGGTGAGCCCGCAATCTCGCGACCGGCGGTTAGATGGTGAGCTGCCCGGAACGCAGCAGGTATGCCAAACGCTTGCGCTGTTCCGGATCCAACATCTCGTGCGTCTTTTCCAAGGTGGTCAGGACCTCCTCTTTGAGACGCTCGGCTGCCTCCACACGCGCGCTGAGCGCTTCGGCTGCTGCGGCTTGGTTGAAGTCTTCCCCTTCTACCGCGTCGGCGATGCCGGCAATGCTGCGCTGCTCATCGAGCCGGGCTTGAGCTCGCTCGGTCTTGAGCACGTTGAGGATGGCCGCCAACGTGTCGATCTGCTCGTCGTCGAGATCGAGCTTGTGCGCCATGTAGCGAAGGGGCCTACGAACCCCAAAGCCCGACGCATGATGGGCAGAACGGCCGTGCGAATGCCCGTGCCGTCCCCAGCCGCTTCGCCCGCAGGCCGAAGCCCGCTCCTCGCCACCACGATCTTCCTGAGATCGCTTCCATCGATAATAGAAACCTGGATGCATTTTGTGCTCCTAACGGCCCGGGGCTGTTCGCTCCCGAGCGGGTTCAGAGGGCGGGCAAAACGCCACGCCCCGTTCGTCCATCGAACTTAGTGATCGGAGCTTTCATATGCAAGGGGCCAGGTGTTCTTTCCCGCCAAGAGCTGCTCCGGTGGAATCCCACGCTTTACTCTGACGCCGTGTAGCGACTACACAGATCCGATGAGCCGGCTGCTCGCTCTCGCGTGCCTCTTGGTTGGCGCGCTGGCCCCCGCGGCAGCAGGCGCCAACCCCGAGCCCACAGCTTACGACTCGAGAGGCATTGCAATGGGCCTCACCGGTACGTCGTACATGGAACGGCCCTCGGCACTCGTGCTCAACCCCGCCAACATGGAAGGGATCGGGAAGCTGGGGTTCTCCCTCAACTTCACCGGGATCTTTACCAATCAGATCGCACCCATGCAGGGCCCCAACACACGCGGGACCTCCGGCCTCGGCTTTGGACCGTTGCCTTCGGGTTTCGTCGGCGGGCGAATCTCGCCGCGCATGGTGTTCGCAGCCGGCATCGTCATCGAGACCGGTTACGGTTCCGGGTTTAGCGACGTGGTGTGCCTCGATGGCGACCAGGTCGTCGACGGCGTGCCCGATACCAACCCGGACACCTGCACCAACTCGGAGCCACAGAATCTCGACGTGACTTTCTTCGTGGGAGAGTTCTCCGCTGGAACCTCGATTCGAATCACCGATGAGTTCTGGCTAGGCGTCGCCTTACGTCTGCCGTTTTCCAAGCAAGTCGCAGACCTCTGGCAGAACGTCGGCGCGGCCCTTGGCGGGTTCGGCTACGCTCGAGTGAAAAACAACCTCGGCGGGGTCGGCTTTCCGTCACCCCGCATTGGACTCACGTACAAGCCACACCGAAAAGTGAGCATCGGCGCCATGTATCGCATGTGGTCGACCATCAAGTTGACAGGAACGACCGAGACGTCGCTCCTCGCCAACCCCGACGGCACCCCACTGACCCTCGATTCCACCGCTGATTGGTACATCCCGCACGCCCTTCAGTTCGGCGTCTCGTACAAGGCAAACCCACGCCTGCTGCTTGCATGGGAGCTTCGCCTTCAATTCCATGGCGCCGACAAGCACGGCAACAAGAACCAAACCGTCACCGCCACAGATCCCGAAGGCGTGTTGCCGCCTTTTACTACGGTGGTGCCTTTCGGGTGGGAAAACGTCTGGAGTGCGAAATTCGGCGTCGAGTACAGGTTCAAGAAGGACGTGCTGGCGTTTCGAGGAGGCCTCAACATCGCAGACTCGGCGGCGACCGCGCTGTGGGCGCAGTACTTCACGCCGCCGCCCGGAGTCAGCGCGAGCTTCATGGCGGGCCTTGGCTTCTACTGGGACGATCGGAACGACTCGAGCATCAAGGACAAGTACATGCTCGATATCGGCACCTTGTTCGCGTACAGCGGCACCAACGTCGGTGACGAGTACATCGGCACCGACGCGCAGATTCCAGGTGGCGGACCGATGGACATCGTCGAGGTCTGCTCGCGAGAGCAGGTCGTTCGAACCGGCTGCCCAGGCCAGTACGGTGTGTTCACCTACTGGGCCTCCGTAACGTTCACACTGCAGTACTAGGAGCTGATCGAGCCGCGCGACCCGCGCGCCACCCCGCTATTCGTCCTTGGTTGGTGGGGCGATCGCCAGTGAGCCCATGAGCGGCTGTCCCGTTTGCGCCGGTTCGTCCTCGACCGAGTTGCATGCCGAGAGAGTCACGAGCCCCGCAGCAACGCCTGCTACGGCTGCTCCGGCTCGGGCTGCTCCCAGAAGAAACGCACGCTTTGCGCCGACCGGGCAGTCGGAGGTGAGCACCGTGCCGTCGCGCCGTTGGTAGAACCGGACGCAGAGGCGCCCTTCCCGCTCAGCAATGACACGTCGCGCCTCGCGTTTCGTCATCGCGGATAGGTTGTAGACATTCCGATTGCACTCACGGCAGAATCGAACCCGGTCATCGCCGTCCATGTTGTCCCACGGCGCCCTACAGGGGCTCGCAATACGAAGGTGGAGCTTGGAGTCTTTGGTCATATTCGTTCTGACGGACGACCCGCCAAAACGATCTAACCAGGTTGATGCTCGCTATTTGCGTGGGGGCAAGCCGTGGACGAGCGTGAGGAACTCCATATTGGTGCCCGCGCGACGATGCTCGGACAGGGCCTGATACTCCGGGTCAGCCCACCAGGCGCGTGCCTTCTCTTCGGAGGGGAACTTGAAGATCACGATTCGACCGGGAGGGGGTGACGCGCCCTCGAGCGTGTCGCTGTTGTCATCGTAGGTGAAGAACTCACCGTCGTAGCGCTCGAGGATCGGGAAGAACCCCTTCTCGTACTTTCTGTAAGTGTCGGCATCGTGGATGCGGAAATTGGCGATCACGAAGCAGGGCACATCGGACATCGGTCAACTCCCCCGTCAGTACGACAGCAGTATCGTGTTACGGCTCTGCCGCTCGAATCTGCGCTCCGCCTCGGCGTCGGCCCACTCGAGCACCTCGCCTTTGCGTGGGTCGATCGCCAACAGGAGTCTCGCTGTTGCGGCGGCGCGCGCGTCAAAGCCCTTGGCCGAATACAGATGCACCGCACGTTCGTAGGCACGCACGGCGTCGGCCTCACGCCCCATCCGACGCAACAGATCGCCTTTTCGGTGCGCCCACCGAGGCTCGTCCGGCTTGCGTTTTTCGATCAACGCGTAGAGGTCGAGCGCCTCGGCGAGCCTTCCCGTTTGGAGCGCCTTGCTCAGCAGGGCACGAAGGTCCGTGGTGTTGCTATCGCATTTACGCATTGGTCTATCTGTGAAGAGAACACCCATTTCGGAACGGTGTCCATACCAAAATCTTCCCTCGCGCTTGCCGGGCAAACCGGTCGTCCTGTTTCAGGCACCGGAAGACCCGCGCGGGCAGCTGAACAAATCTTCCTTTATCCGGCCTATTCGCCGGGCCCATCGTTTTGGGAAATCGCTCTCGATCGCTAGAATGCATGTGAAAGCTTCGTTGAAGGCTTGGCAATCGGGGGATTGATGGATATCTGCGGACGGACGCGTCAGGTGGCGCTCTCTTTTTTGTTGGCTGGGGCAACGGCGTGCAGCAATGGCGGCAACAACGACGGCGCACGCGAGGGAGGCAGCAGCACGGGAGGGGAGCGCAACGTGATCTGCGCGGCCGGGGACTCAGACGGCGAGGTGCAAGAACCGGTGCTCGTCGCCAACCTTCGCGGCCAAACCAGCTGGTACGCCTCACCCGTGATCGCCGACCTCGATGGGGACGGCAGCAACGAGCTCATCGCCGCGTACTACTCCGTGTACGTATTCGACAGTGAGCGGCAGCTGCTGATCGACTCCGACGATGGCGACGACGGACGCGTCTATGCACCACATGTCGTCGTCGATCTCGAGGGAGACGGCTCCCAAGAGATACTGGTTGGGCGCGGGCACGAAGTGGTGGCCTACTCTTGGTCGGGAAACTCGTCCGCGCTCGATCGCCGCTGGGTCGCCGATACGACCACCGCTGGCAATCAACCGGAAGTCCGCGGTTTGGCCGCGGCGGACCTCGACGGCGACGGGCTCATCGAAGTGGTAGCCACGACGACGCAAACCGCCAGCACCAAGGACGGTGGCGCGCAGGTGTTTGTCTTTGACGCCGATGGCCGTATCTACGAACCGGCGGGTGGCCATCAACCTGCATGGCCGCGATACAATAACCGCCCGGGCGAAGGCAACGACGCGGACCGGAACCTTCAAGGACACAGCGGGTTTGGTTGTTACGGTCTCAACGTGGCGATTGGGGACATCGATGACGATCTCGAGCTGGAGATCATCACGACGTACGACAATCATCACATCCAAGCGTTCCACCACGACGGTGTCGCCATCGACAGCGCGCCGTGGTTCACCAATCGCAGCTCGGAGTTCGCGGGCCAGCGCCTCACCTGGGGCCAGTTCATTCGATGGGCGGACCCGCAGGTCGAAGCCGACCACTACCATGATCATGTCGGCGAGTGGCCGCACCCGAGCTGGGCGGAGTGGCTCCAGTGGACGGCCTCTCCACCGAACATCGTGGACCTCGACGGCGACGGCAACAACGAAGTGCTTGGCGTCCCAAACGTCGAGATGCACGAGCCCTACGAAACCCAAGCGTACGCGGTGATGGTGCTCGAGGGAGCGCACGGAGATGGCTCACGATCCGGGATGCGCCTCCCCGGATGGGAGGATCTCCCGCGCGGCGAGCGCCCAATCTTGGTGGACGGTTGGTACCCGCCACTCGGCGTTCCCGCGGCCGTGACCGTGAATCTCCAAGGTGACGACCGACCCGAGATCCTCGTGTCGCTCAACGACGGCTTTCTTTACGCATTCGACGCGGATGCGCGGATCTTGTGGCGATTCAACTACACCCATAGCCACCCAGTCATGTACGCCTCGGAGCCGGTGGTCGCCGACCTCAACCAGGATGGATCGCCCGAGATCCTTTTCAGCACCTATGGTGCGCCGGACGTCACCGACTCGGGCAACCTCGTCGTGCTCGCCGCCGACGGAACACCGCTGCACGATATCGAGTTGCCGAACCCAGGCAGCAACGGCAACGGAAACGGAGCTCCCGCTGCACCCGCCGTAGGGGATCTCGATGGCGACGGAGAGCTTGAAATCTTCGTGCAGACCTTTGACCACGGCATGGACGTCTTCACCGTCCCAGGTTCCGGCGACGCCTGCATACCGTGGCCTACCGCACGCGGGGGTCCACTGCGAATGGGGCAGCCGAATGGCGGCTGATTGCCATCCCATGCCTGGGCGTCAAAATGCCCTCTTCTAGAGGTCATGAAGACATGCGATTCAAAAACTTACCGTTCTTTCTGTTCATCTTGAACTTCTTTCTGGTGGGCTGTGCCGCCGACCCGGACCCTCACTCCGAGCAGGACCAGTTGCTGCGCATGAACGAGATTCAAGTGCTGGGCACCCACAACAGCTATCACATTCAACCTCGAGACTCGATTCTGGAGGCTCTGGCGCTATTCGACTCCCAGGAGACCGCTGACAGCCTCGAATACACCGCGTTGCCACTGAAAGAGCAATTTGACCGCGGCGTTCGACAGCTCGAGCTAGACATATTCGCCGATCCGGAGGGAGGGCTGTACGCCACTCGTCGGGGTCTGAGCGTGGTCGGTGATGACCCGGTTTCCGGCATCCCGGAGCTGGACGAACCGGGTATGAAGGTCTTGCACGTTCAAGACGTCGACTTCGAAACCCACTGCCTGACATTCAACGCTTGCCTGACCTCGCTGAAGGAATGGTCCGACAGCAATCGTGATCACGTGCCCATCACGGTCATGGTGGAAGCGAAGGAAGAGGTCATCAGCGACCCCCTCAATTTGGGGTTCACCATCCCGGTGGAATTCGGCCCCGACGAGGTAGCCGAGATCGACAACGAGATCCTGGCAGTATTCCCAGCCACCCAGCTCATTACCCCCGACGACGTGCGCGGCGAGAATGACACCCTGGAGGAGGCGGTGTTGGATGGCGGATGGTTGACGCTGGCTGAGGCGCGAGGGCGGATCATGTTCGTCTTTCTGAACAGAAGCGCCGCGCGGGACCACTACATCGACGGGCACCCTTCGCTCAGAGGGCGCGTGATGTTCACAAACTCTGAGGAAGGCCAGCCGGAAGCGGCATGGTTCAACGTGAACAACGCGCAGAACGATGGGCAGAGAATCCGCGACCTGGTTGCCGCCGGCTACATGATCAGAACCCGCGCCGACGAAGAAACGAAACAGGCGCGTGAAGGGGACTGGTCCTTACAGGAAGAAGCCTTTGCCAGTGGCGGCCAATTCGTCAGCACGGACTACGTGGTTCCGAACTCCGACTTCGGTACCGGTTATTTCGCCGCCGTGCCCGATGGATACGTCGCCCGATGTAATCCGGTCTCGGCTCCCGCGGACTGCGACTCCGCCCTGATACGGCCCTAGCCTGCGTTCGCCGAGGGCATGAACAGAAAACCGGCGGGGACGAGACTGGTGACCAGCATGACTTCGTTGATGTCACAGTGCTCCGACCAGGCGCGAGTTTCTCGATGCTCGGGATCGAGCCAGAAGGAATTGATCTCCGAGCCGAGGGCAACGTAAGGCGCCAGTCCCCGAATCTGCTCCTGTACCTCTGCAGCTCGCGAGAGGTGCCGATGCTCTGTTCCGGTTTCCTTTTCGATCAGCTCGACTGCGAAAAGCCCAATTGCGAGGCCGAGCTCCCGAAAAGCCAGGCGCCGAGAGGCTGGACGCCTCGGGTCGTCCTGCCGCGCATAGCCTGCAAGACCTCGCAGCGCCGCAGCGAGCAAGGCGTGCAGTAGATCAGATCCCGCGAATGCACCGAGATGCATCAACTGCGCGACGCGGGAGGCATCCGCCAGCAGGCCGCCCAGGCCCAAGGCGTCCGCGGTCGCCCAGTCTTGGCCGGCGATCATGGTCGCGAAGTCCGCCACCTCCTCCCTCAAGCTCGGCCCGGCTGAGATTCGCGTCGACCCCGTCGTTTGGAGCTGCGTGCAGGTGATGAGACCATCTAGCGGATCGTGGTGGCCCATGGTGGGGACGAGCGAGCGAGAAAGATCGGTGCTCATCTTCCAAACCATTCGTCGATCGGTTCGATCCGCGTAGGCGAAAGCGTCGTGCGCGACCTTCGCGAGCTCCCGGGCCCAGGTGTTGAATTGCGATTGCCCGGTCCACCGGTGCACCTGGTCCAAGGCGTGCATCCACTTGGTCAAGTAGTGGAAGTACTGGCCGTCCCGGCGCCACTCCAAGTGCTCGTCAAAAGGCTCGGAGGCCGCTCGCTCGGGGAGCTCCTTGCCTATTCGCAGCCCTCCTCGAGTCGGGTGAGCCTCGCCTTCCTGCTCACTGAGCCCGCTGATCCATCCAGTTCGCGGATCATCGACACGATAGGTTCCAAGCACGTGGTGCACTTGGTCGACCAAGCGTAGCGCGAGATCTGTGTACCGTTCTTCGCCCGTCGCCTGTGCCAAGCCGAGGAAGTTGCAAACCGCGAAAGCGTCCGTCCAGAGGTAGCGCTTCTTGGGTAGGTCGGAGGTGAGCCCAGTGCGTTCTGCGAAGCGCAACATGAGCTCGCCCGCGCCCTCGGCGGCCTGTGGTGTTGGAATCATCGCGGGGCCATGCTAATCAGTCGCCGCGGCCTCTTGGGTCTCGCGGAGCTCTTTCTCGAGCTCGGTTACCCGAGCTTCTAGTTCTTCGAGCCGCTCCCTGATCGCGACTACTTCACTATGTAGCGCCGGCCCTTCGTGTTTCTGTTGTTCTGACATGACACTCCCTTTGTCGTTAATGTGTCTCAACGCTAGACATACGGACTCTCAGCGTATTCCGTTTGCGCGCCTAGTGCGTCTACGGCGCGGGTTTGATCAAACCAAACATAGGCATCGAACTGCCAAGGCAGCGCAGCTTGGAAGTAATGGCTTTGAAGCTCGGTTTCCGGTCTGTAGATGACGCCGATGGCCCGCTCCAACCGTGGCGATGCCAGCTCCTCACGGACCGCGTCACGTGCCGGATAACGCAGCGCAAGCAGAAACGCGGGCACGCCGGCATCATGGCAAAGGCGCTCGTAACTGCTGGGATGTGAGGGTCGCACTTTCTTGATCTGCATGGGACCGCCCCAATCCGTAGCGGCCGCCACCGTGCCGATGTGGGTCCCAAACCCAATCGAGAACGCAGCATCGCCGAGGGCCTGACGACACAGTTGACCGATGTTGTGCTCCCCGCGCGAAGCGCCCATCTCGGTCGCGCGGGCATCACCGACATGGGAGTTGTGCGCCCAAACGACGGCCTTCGCATTGGGGCCACGAAACGCAAGCAGTCGTTCCAAGGTGTCGAACATGTGTTGGTCCCGAAGGTTCCAGGACGCTGGGCCCCCGTAGTACATGACGCGATAGTACTCTTCCGCAGCAGCCACCAAGTGCGCATTCGACGTCGCATCGAAGAACCGATCGCCATCGGCCCTCGCGTATTCGAGCCGCCGATCCAGCAGGTCGCGCAGGACCGCTACGACAGGGCGCTCGCATTCAGCGTAGCCTTGGCTGATCGCTGCGCGTCCGTAGAGAGCCGGATCCCGCTCCCAAGGAGACAGGCATGCGTATCGCTCCCTCGCAATCTTTGCCGCCTTCGGATCGATATCGTTCAAGTAGTGAAGAACCGCGTCGAGTGACTTGTACAAGCTGTAGAGATCGAGACCGTGGAATCCCACACGTCGCTGGGGGTCCTTGACCAGCTCATTGTGTGACTTCAGCCATGCGATCAGCTCGACAACCTCTCGATTGCGCCACATCCACGTCGGGAAACGAGTGAACGGAGGACTCTCGCGAACGGGAAAATCTAGCCCGCGAACATGGTGATCGACGCGAGCGGCGTCGGGCCAATCCCCCTCGATGGCAACGATGTTGAAGCCACGGCGCATCACCAACTCAGTCGTGATGCGAGCCCTCGTTCGATAGAACTCCGACGTGCCATGCGTGGCCTCGCCGAGAAGCACGACGCGCGCATCGCCGATCTGCTCGAGCAATGGACCGAGCTCGACGTCACCGATGTCGGCAATCGGTTGGCAGGCTTCACGAATCAAATGCGCGATCGGAGCTTCGGGGCGCGAGACGCGCTTAGCGCTTGGCGCTTCAGCCCCCTCCTCAAAGCCCCAAGCGCCGATGAGCGGTACGAAGCGAACGCCGCCCAAATCTTCGGTATTGGTGCTTCCGTCGGGCTCCTTGGTGACGCGAAGCAAGCGTTGGTCTCGCAGATCGGGTCCAACTGGGATCACGACGCGGCCGCCGGGGGCAAGCTGCTCGACGAGGACACGCGGGACTTCGGGCCCTCCTGCGGAGACGAGGATTGCGTCGAACGGCCCATGTTCTGGCCATCCAAGTGTTCCGTCTCCGCATAGAACGTGCACGTCGCGATAGTCGAGCTCCCGTAGCCGGCGCTCCGCCTGGTCAGCAAGCGCGCGATGACGCTCGATGGTGTAAACTTCGTCGGCGATTTCACCGAGCACCGCCGCCGCATAGCCGGAACCGGTGCCGATCTCCAAGACCCGGTCACCCGGCCCGAGCTTCAACGCCTCGACCATTGCCGCAACGATGAAAGGCTGAGAAATCGTCTGCCCTTCTTCGATGGGCAGGGGGGTATCTTCGTAGGCGAACTCCGCTAGGTGCTCCGGAAGAAACGCTTCGCGCGGCACGGCGCGCATGGCGTCGAGCACCGCGGAGTCATGAACACCCCGCGCCTCCACGTGACGCTCCACCATACGTTGACGCTGCTCGCCGGTATCCATATCGATCACGCCCAAGCTAGACATGAAGCAATAAGCAGGCCAACGGGCAGGCTTGGAAGCTCCCGGCGGTGCGACGGTGACAAAGGCAATGGCAAACGAGCAGTCCTGCGCTGGAAGACCTGAGCTCGACGCCCCAGCATCGTTCCGTCTCCTCCTCCGCCGCCTGAGCCACCTCTCCGGTGGACTGTGCTCCCGCAAATTGGAACGAACCGCTCAGGAAGCCGGCGCCCACCACCGCGAAACCGAGCAACACTCGCACTGCTGAAGTCATGACTTACCTCCGGGCATGTCGCTGCATCAGGCGTGCCAAGTGCAAACCCGGCTTCTCAGGGGAATCCTCGGACCGCTGCGCGCAGGTTCTGCGTTTGCGCGCGTGGGCGCGCAACGGATGCGTCTGCAGCGTCCCTGCATCGCGGCCCTCCTCAGCTACGCGATTTGGTCTCACACAGGCGGGTGTCCTTTTCGCAGCTAGACGCGTATTCTGCCGGCGCTGGCGCAATCGAGCTGGACAGCCTACGTGAACGGCCGACATGGAAGGAACGCAGACATCGGTTGAAGAGAAGCTAGAGATACCACGGCTCGATTCCTCGCGCGGCCGTGTGATAGCAGTCGTGGCGGCGGTGCTCGTCGTCGGCGCCGCCACTGCGGCCTACTTCCTGACTCGCCCTCCGGCCCAAAGCCCTTATCGGGCTGCGCGGGTCACGCAAACCACGATCGTAAAGGAGATCCGGGTGACGGGGCATCTGAGGCTCACCGATCAAGTGGAAGTGCCGGCCCCGATCGAGGGTCAGCTGGTCCAAGTGCTGGTCGAACCCGGTGACAGCGTAGAGAAGGGTCAGCTCCTTGCGCAGCTCGACAAGGTCTCTGCGGAGGTCGCCGCGCTCATCGCGCAGGCAGAGTTGCAGGTTGCGCGCGCTCGGGTCGCCGAAGCGGAGGCTGCGGCCAAACGTGCGACCGGAGCGCTCGATCGCACGGAACGCCTCGCGAAGAAGGGCCTTGCAAGCGAGAGCGCGCGCGAGGTGGCGCGCTCCGAAATGGTTAAAACACGCGCCACGCTTCAGGCAGCGCGAGCCGAGCGGTCGGCCGCATTCGAGCGGGCAACTCTCCGCGGGCGCGAGCGAGATCGAACCGATATCGTCGCCCCGCGTGCCGGGCTCGTTCTCGGAGTGCCGCCTCACACGGGCATGATGGTCGGGCCCCTAACCCGTTTGTTCCGGATCGGTGCTCCTCTCGACCAAATGTACGTGGAGGCTCCGATCGGTGAAGCGGACATCGGAGAGATGGCTGTCGGACTCGGCGCCGAGTTCGAGGTGCCGACGTATCCCGGCCAAATTTTCGAGGCCACCGTGAAACACATCAGCCCCAACCCGAAAACCGAATACGGCGCGATCTTTTATACCGTCAAGCTTACGGCCGAGAATCCGGATCGGCTCCTGTTGCCGGGTATGACCGCCCAAGTTCGGATCAAGGTTGCCCAAGTGGATGACGTACTTGCGGTGCGGGAAGCAACGCTTCGCTTCACTCCCGCGGGTGCGCCTCCGGCCCCGGCGCGCACCCGCGTGTGGCGCATCAGAGGAACGGAGCTCGAGGAAATCCCCTTGGAAGCGGGCCTGTCCGATGGCGCGCTGACCGAGGTCCGGCCCACCGAGCCCGACAGCCTTCGAATCGACGACCCGATCGCCATCGGGCTCGGGCTCGAAGGTGAAGACGTTTCGCAGGCGCCTTCGCTGACGCTCAGAGGGCGACGATGAGCGGGTTCTCGATTGTGGAGACCCAGGGGATTCGCAAAGAGTTCCCCAACATGACGGCCCCCGTGATCGACGACGTCAGCCTCACGATCGATGCGGGCGAGATCGTCGCGCTGATGGGTCCGTCCGGTTCCGGCAAGTCGACCCTGCTCAACATTCTCGGGTGCCTCGACGGTCCCACCGCTGGGACCTACTCGCTCGGCGGCCGGGACGTATCGACACTGAGCGCGCGGGAACGTGCCTGGGTCCGCCTTCACTACATCGGTTTCATATTCCAATCTTTTCACCTGATCTCAGACCACACGGTTCTAGAAAACGTCACGCTCCCCCTCTACTACGCTGGCGTCGACCGGCATGAGCGCGAGCTGCGGGCCCGCGAGCTCATCGAGAGGGTAGGCTTGAGTCACCGCCTCAGCCATAGGCCGTCACAGCTTTCCGGCGGTGAGAAGCAACGTGTTGCGATTGCGCGTGCCGTCTCGGGCCAGCCCCGGCTCCTCCTTGCCGACGAGCCGACGGGCGCCCTCGACACGCGAACCGGTAACGAGGTGATGGACTTGCTTCTCGAGATCCACCAGACGCGATCTCTCACCTTGATCATCGTCACCCACGATCCCGAGGTCGCCGAGTTCTGTCACCGGAAGATCTTCCTCCGCGATGGAAAGATCACCACCGCCAGGAACGGGCATGCGCCGAGCGCGTAGCGAAATCGTCGGGCGTGCGGTTCGGAGCGCCGTCCGCAATCCCGGCCGGACCGTCCTCACGATGTTGGGGCTTGCCATCGGTGTGGGCGCGTTCCTCGCCATGGTCAGCTTCGGTACAGGTGCACGCGGCTCGGTGGTGGAGCAGTTCGAGCTCCTGGGAACGCGAGTCGTCTACATCCGAACCAACGTGAACCGGCACGACTTTCAAGGCATCGCGAAGCCTCTGACCGATGCTGACGCCGAGGCGTTGCGGCGCGACGCGATGACGGTTGAACGTGTCGTCCCCCGGATCACGGAGGCGTACAACGTCAAATCCGACTACGCGACGTTCCCCACGAAGGTCACGGGAACGACGCCGGAATTCGTCGACGTTCGTGAATGGCCGATGTTGATGGGCGGCATGTTCGACGACACGGATGTCCAGCAGCGAGCGAAGGTTGCCGTCATCGGGACGACCATCGTGCGCCGGCTCTTCGGGGCCTCCGACCCCGTGGGCCGTACCATCACCATCGGTGCCAACCTTCCTTGCCGGATCATCGGGGTGCTGGTCTCCAAAGGCGAGCAGACGACCGGCGAGGACATGGATGAAATCGTACTGATCCCGGAAACGACCTACGAGGCCTTTTTCGGGATGCCGATCGGCTATCACGAGCTGATTCTGCAAGTGCCGCACCTCGGGCTCTTGGAGACAGCGATGGCCGAGGCTGTTCCGATCATGCGCCGCACCCACCGGCTGTCCGACAACGAGAAGGATGACTTCCGGGTGGTGAGCCCGGCGCAGGCGGTGCGGCTTGCGCGGTTCGTTGCGAACATCTTCACGGGCCTTCTCGTGGGGATCGCGACCGTGTCGCTGCTCGTCGGTGGTATCGGCGTGATGAACATCCAGCTGGTTTCGGTCGCAGAGCGCACGCAGGAAATCGGCATCCGTTCGGCGATCGGCGCATCACCGAGGCAAATTTTGGTGCAGTTTCTAGCCGAAGCCGTGGTGTTGTCGTTCACGGGCTCAGTCGCGGGCGTGGCGCTCGGCTGGCTTGCGTCGAGCCTCGTCGCTCGAGCGATGGCTTGGTCTCCCAATCTGTCCTTGCTGACGATAGTCGGTGCGGCAGCTTTCGGCACCAGCGTGGGCGTTGCGTTTGGGTATCTCCCGGCAAGGCGCGCGGCGCAGCTCGAGCCCATCGAAGCTCTGCGCCATGAATGAGGTGGAACATGAAGGTGGTTCGCAATTGGAAGGGCCGGACAACGGCCACGATGGTCGTACTTGCGGCAATGCTCGCACCAGAAGCTGCCGCGGCTGAGGTCGTCACGCTCCAGGAGGTCGAAGACCTTGCCCTGGCGAATCAGGCGCGTTGGGAGGCGGTCGAAGCGACTGCTGCGCAGGCCAGCGCGGAGGTCGATGCCGCAAGAGCCGGACTGAAGCCTACGTTCTGGATGAATGTGGGTACGGTCATAGCCCCAGGATCGGAGATCGAGCAGATCCAGACGTTAGACGGCCGCGCGGTCAACGTCCGGGCATCGCCGACGGTCGGGGAGCGTACCGCGTTTCGGCCGAACGCTCGATACGAAGGGACGATCGACATGCGCGCGCCCCTCTACGACGGGCGAAACAGAGCCGAGATCAGAGCGGCTCAAGCCTATCGAGCGGCCGCGCAGGCAAGAACCGGCGCATCCCGCGAGACCGTGCTCGCTATGGTGCGTGCTTCCTACCTCGCTTGGCTGGCGGCTTACCTCACGCATGACTCCGCGGAGACATCGGCAAGAGAGTCAAAGTCTCAGCGGGAACGCATCTCGGCGCGAGTCGCAGATGGCGAGCGCCCGCCGTCGGAGCTAGACGCCGCACACTACGAGGAGCTGCAGGCCGAGCTGGTGGCCGCGGACGCTCTTGCGAAGGCCGCCACCGCCAAGCGCGTCCTCGGGTCCTCAGTCGGTGCCGAGCTGTCTTCCGCCGCGATACCCGACGTGCAGCTTCTCGAGATCGACTCGCACGACCCGGATGCGCATTCCGGATGGGAAGTCGAAGCGCTCGAGCTGCAGAGCGATGCGGCTCGGCAAGAGGCGCGGATGTACCGGAAGAGCCGAGTCCCGGTGCTCGCGCTGGTCGGCCAAACTGGCCTCGCGGGCGTCAACGACAGCGTGTTTCCCATGTACCGCCTTGGGCTCGACCTCGCTGTCCCTCTTTGGGATGGTGGAAAGGCCGTCGCGATGGCACATGCCGCGGAGGCGCGAGCCATCGAGCTCGAAGCGCGTACCCGAGCCGAACGAATTGCCCAAGACGAGCAACGGCAGGAGGCGCTTCTCGATCGAAAGCACGCGGCGGAACAGCTTGCGCTTGCCGGGAGTCTGGTCACGGTCGCACAGAAGCGCGTCGAGCAGGCGCAGGCGAGCTACGAGCTTGGTGCGGCTGATCTCGAAGCGGTCGCCGATGCCCGCGCGGCCCTGCGCGACGCGCAATCGAGACGTGTCCAAATCCAGGTCGCCCGCACCGATGCCGTCCTGCGTCTGCAGGACGGCGACGAGTCAATCGCGAAGAAGACGGTCGGGCCTAGGCGTCCAGGATCTCCTTGACGCTGGCCAACGGCATCTACTCGACCACCACTTCATAGCGCGCCCGTAACTCTTTCATCGCGGTGCCCAAGCGCTCTTGTCTCTTGCTCGACTTGTACGCCGCCACGACACGGGGGCGGATTTCTGCGAGCGGCGGTGCCTGTGGCGGCGTGCGCTCTTGGACGAGCACGAGGTGCACACCGAAGGGGGTCTCGACGGGGTCGGACCACTGGCCCTCGGGAAGGCTCTCGGCGACCTTGGCGAACTCTTGGCCAAAGCGGGATGCGAGCTGGCGGGCGAGCCGCCCCTTGAAGTGCGGTCCCGACGGGGAAACGTCACCCAGCTCGACCGCCTCTTCGGGCTTCAGCGCCTTCGCGTTCAGCCTTAGCCTTGCCGCGCGGGCAGCCGTGTTGGCCAACGATTGTCGGAGATCTTTGGAGAAGAAAACATGCCAACCTGTTAGCCGAGGCGGTCTCTCAAACCGGGAGCGCTCGCTCGCGTAGTACGCCTCGACCTCCTCGTCGGTCGGATCCTTCTCGCCTTTTCGGGACAAGAGCAAGCGCATGTTGTGGACGAGCATGTTGCGGATCACTGCGTCGTCTGAATCCAAGCCCAACGCCTTGGCCTGACGCT
>Ga0209567_10000103_pt1 | contig 41592 bp, 39 predicted proteins | sample COG_12_FD_184756 | JGI IMG/M metagenome (GOLD analysis project Ga0209567, IMG submission 184756) | Pelagic marine sediment microbial communities from the LTER site Helgoland, North Sea, for post-phytoplankton bloom and carbon turnover... | ecosystem: Environmental > Aquatic > Marine > Neritic... | reverse complement strand
CTTCAGAGCTTGCCTGCGTTCTGGGAACCGCAGCCTCATAACAACAGCTTCGAGAGTGAGAACATAAATGGCAATTGCAGATCTCAAGAACGTACTGAAAATTTTCGGCGGTTCTGAAATCACCGAAGACAAAGAGAACGAGCTATTCAAGGAAGTGTTGCTGATGACGCTCGCCAGGGCGGCCGATGCGGATATCAATATCCAGAATGTCGAAGTCGATCGCATTCGCGAGATTCTGAAGGAAAACACCGGTGATGAATTCAGCACGGCCGATGTTCGTGTCGCTGCGCGCTCGGAGCTCTATGCTGAAGCGACATTGATCAAGTACCTAAGCTCGGTGTACAAGAAATTGTCCGCGGCGCATCGTGCCCAGGTCATCCAGGCACTGGGTGATGTATTCCGCAGTGACAAGAACGTCAGCGTGCTCGAAGTCGATTTTTTCGACAAAGTCGCCGAGGCGCTGCACGTGACGCCTTCGCAGATAGCGGGCCTGGTTGCCGGCGACGTCGACTAGTTTCCCGATTTTTCGTCGCGATTTCCGATGCCCTGAACCATGAGCATTCATGGTTCTGCCCTGACGTTGAGGTCGCGGTACACGACAAATAATCCCGATGCGACGATGATGAGCGCACCGACCACGACCCAGTTGTCGGGGACCTCGTCCCAGATCAGGTAGCCGGCGATCGCCCCGCCAACCAGCGCGGTGTATTCGAGCGGCGCGAGCAGGGCCGGCGGCGCCCCACGGTAGCCGTTGACGAGGCCGATCCACGCGAGTACCGAGCAGGCCCCGGCGCCGACGAACAAGACCCAGCCCGCCGTGTCCGGTTCGATCCAGCTATCGCTGTCCAGCAGTCCCGTGGAAACCAGAAGCGGACCGACAACGACATAAAAGGACAGCGCCAGTGTGGACTCCGTGCCGCCGAGTTTGCGCGCCGTAATGGCCTGGCAGGCGTAACAGAATGCGGCAATGAGCACTGCCACCGCGGGCCAGGTAATTTCCCCGCTGCCGGGCCGCAACATGATCAGCACGCCCACAAAGCCCGTTGCCACCGCTGTCCAGCGCCGCCAGCCGACGTGATCGCTGAGAAAGACCGCTGACAGCGCCGTGACCATGAGCGGCGCCGTGTAACCCAGCGTCAGGGCATTGACGAGCGGCATCATCTTGAGCCCGTAAAAGAAACCGAACATTGCCCCGACGGCGAGGACCGTTCGCAGGGCATGCCAGGCTTTGTTGACCGTTGCGAGAGAACGAATACCGCCAAAACGCGGCGCGATGAGAAGTAGTAGTGCAATCGCTATGAGGCTGCGTATCAGGACGAACTGTTGCAACGAGTACGTGCGCAGAATTTCCTTGGCAAAGAGATCGAGGAACAGTCCGCCGGCAATGCCGAGCATGAGCCAGGCGACGGCGCTGCCGATGGCATCGTTGTGAGTTTTCTGAATCACGGATGAACGAAACGGTCGCAGGGTGAACGCAAGCTGAACATGGTCGCACGCCTTAAGCGGGAAGCCCACAGGTTCAGCATGGATTCAGTGTCCGAGGCTTCTAATGAGGCTGTAAGCAGAGAGAGGACACGCACATGAACAAGCGAATTTTGACAACGACAATCTACCTGTTGGTGCTGCTGCTGGTCGGCAGCAGGGGAGCACTGGCCGACGACACTCGCATCAGCGTTACGTCACAAGGTATCGCCAGCGAACAGGGCACGATCCTGCCTGGTGCGCAGGACGAATACGCCGCGTTGACCGCCGCTGGCGACCGCAAGAAATCGCCGCGCTCGGCGGAGCAGCAGAAGGCTGGTATCGCCGCTGCGCCCAATACGGACTTCTGGTTCTACGATGCACGCGTCGACCTGTATGCGGATCTTGATAACGACGGCTATTTCTCGGGCATCGACCTGACGTTCGATGCCGATACGATCTATGCGGTCGCGGACGTCTATGCGGTCGTCTACCTGAGCTATGAGTACGGACCCTGGAACGAGTACGCAGTGACGGAGGACTTCACGATCCTCGGCTCGTCGGGAACGGACGAGTACTTCATCGAGACCGATCTCGTGGCCGGCTACCCGACGGGCGATTACGATATCCTGATCGAGCTCTTCGACACCTTCGACAACGCCTTTGTCGCGAGCATCGGACCTGACGAAACCTCGCAGCTTTCGCTGCTACCGCTCGAAGATATCGATCGTGACTCCGTAGGGACGACGCAAGTAGTCGTCAACCAGGGTGGCGGTGGTTCTTTCGGCTGGCTGCTGTTACTAGGATTGGGGATAGCAGCCCGCGCCCGCCGCTAGGCCGTGGCATGCGCACGGCGTGCCGTGCGCATGACCTTCCTGCCCCAGGCAGCGAGGCTGTCGAAGTAAACGTAGAGGGCGGGCACCACGAGCAGTGACACGACCGTGGAAAAGGCCAGGCCGCCAATGATGGCCCTGGCCATCGGGTAGTAGGGCGGACCGTCGCCACCGATTTGCGTCGTGCCCATTGCGAGTGGCGTGAGCCCGACGATCGTCGTTGCGACAGTCATCAGGATCGGGCGCAGGCGATCGCGGCCTGCGAGCACGATGGCTTTGTCACGGGGCATGCCCTCGATACGCAGGTTGTTGACATGATCCACGAGGACGATGCCGTTGTTCACGACGACGCCGATCAGGATCATGATGCCGATCATCGCCATGAACGAGAACGTCGTACCGGTCGCCGCGAAGAACAGGAAAACGCCGAAAATCGAGAACACGATCGAGCCCAGGATGATCGAGAACGGCAGCAACAGGGACTCGAAGAGCGCGGCCATAACCAGGAAGATGCAGGCGATCCCGAGCAGGATGTTCTGCATCATCATCTGCGCGGTCTCGTCCTGGCGCTCAAAGCCACGCCCTTCCTTCCAGCTGTAGCCCGGGGGCAGCTCTATCTGCTCCATGAGGCTGTTGACCCGGGGCCGTACGTCGTCGGCCGTGTAGTCGTCCTCGAGATTGGCTGACAGGATGACGGCAGTCTGGCGATCCGTGCGGCGAATGACGTCGGGAGCCGCGCCTATGTGCATCGACGCGACGGCGCCGAGCGTAATGCGCTCCCCATCAGGCGTGTACAGTGGTAAGTCCGCGAGCTGTTCGACATTTTGTTTATCGTCGGCACGGAACGCGACGCGCACTTCCACCTCGCCCGTCTCGCCGCGGAACTCCCTCAGGTTCTCGCCGCGCATCGCAATGGCAACCGACTGTGCGATATCCGCCGTCGTCAGCCCGATGGCCGCAGCACGTGTCCTGTCGATCTGAATACGCACCTCGCGGTCACCCGATTCGGCGTCGCTGCGCACGTCCTTGAGGCCCTCCACCGACGACAGCGCGCGTACAACGTTGACACCGAGCTCATTGAGTACCTGGGTCGAATCACCGCTGATCTGAATCGTGAAGCCTTCGCCGCCGCCCTGCTGGTCGAACTGGAAACTCGGCTTGCCGATGGCGATGGTCGGCAGGTCCTTCTCGATGCGCTCGATGACCTCGCGCGTGGAGAGCGTCGCGTCGTCTTCATCCGTCAACAGCAGTGTCGACTCGGCGCGCTCGAGATCGTAATAGCTGTACACGGAGCGGATATTGAACTCTTCCTGTCGCGAGTACAGGTATTCCTCGATTCTGTTGACGGTCGCCTCGATGCGCTCGAGCGAATGCTGCCCTTCGATGTGATAGGGCATGAACAGGCGACGGCCGACGTCCTGCGGGAACATGTCGAACTTGACGAGCTGCAGTGCCATGGGCAGCACGCCGATAACGCAAACGAGCAGGATGCCCAGCGCCGTCCACCAGCGATGCCCGATGATCCACTCGAGACTCGCCACGTAGCGGCGCGTAACGCGCGAGATCAGCGCCCCGGTCTTCGGCTGTGGTGGTACGGCAATACGTGCCGCGAGCATCGGCACGAGCGTTTGCGCGATCAGCAGCGACGCCAGCAATGCGACGATGATCGTGATCGCAACGTGGGTCAGGAAAATCGTCATGTCGGTATCGGCGCCGAAAATTATCGGGGCGAACACGATGATCGTCGTCGCTGTTCCGGCGATGACGGCAAGGCCCACTTCGCGGACACCATCCAGCGTCGAACGGTGCGGCTCGTCCGGCTTCTCGTTGCGATGCCGGAAAATGCTCTCGGTCACTACAACCGCGTTGTCGACGAGCATGCCGACCGCGAGCATGAGTCCCATCATCGAGAGAATGTTGAGGGTCAGGCCCGCGAAATACAGCGCACCGAGCGTGATCATGAGCGAAAACGGCACCGAGGCCGTAACGATGAGTGTCGTCGACACCTGCCGCAGGAACAGGTACAGCACGATCAGCGCCAGCAGGCCGCCGAGCGCGCCCGCGCCGAGCAGGTCGGACAGCGATTCGCGGACGCTGTCACCCTGGTTGTCGAGCGAGAAGATGCTGATGCCGCGCATCTGCGGCAGTTTGCTGATCTCCTCAACTTCGGCCATGACGCGATCCGTGACGTCGACGAGATTGGTTCCTGTTGTCTTGTTGACGGCGATACCGATTGCATAGTCGCGATCGAGATGGCGTCCGTAATTTCTCTCCGGGGTAACGAGTTCGACGTCGGCGATGTCGCGCAGGCGAAGTCCGTCGGCGTTGATGACGAGCTCGCGAATCTGCTCGACGGATGTGAACTCGCCGCTCGGGCGGACGCTGAAGCGCTGGTCGCCCGCCGTGATCTTGCCCGCGCTTACCGCGAAGTTGCTGCTGACCAGCAGATCACGCAGCTGCGCAATGTCGACACCGTGCGCGGCGAGCAGGTCCGGCTTCATCAGGATGCGAATTTCCCTTGGATCGACGCCCTGCAATTCGACGCGAGAAACGCCGTCGATACGCTCCAGGCGCCGTTTCAGCAGCCTGTCGAGCAGGTCGTAGCTGTCGGACAGGTCGCGCTCGCTCGATATGCGGAGCTGCAGCACGGGCTGGTCGCCGAGCGATCCCGTGAAGACGAAGATGCGCCGTATGTCATCAGGCAAAAGGTGACGTATGCCGTCGACCTTGGCACGCGCCTCGATGCCCTTGGCACCCATGCTCTGGTCCCATTCGAACTGAAGGAATATCTGCGACTGGCCCTCGCTCGAGCTCGAGAACATCTGCTCCACGCCAGAGAGTGTCGCAAGCGCTTCTTCCACGGGCCGCGTAATCAGGCGCTCGATTTCTTCGGGTGTCGACCCCTCGTAGGGTATCTGTATGAAGATGCCCGGGAACTCGATGTCAGGGAACTTCTCGAGCGGCAACAGTCGTGATGCGATGAGTCCGACCATCGCCAGCGCGACGAAAACGACGACGGTCGTGACAGGTCGGCGCAGCGCGATCGCGGTGTGTTTCATGACACCGCCCGGGCCTCACCGGCCGCTACGGGCCAGCGCTTGCGATCCATGAGCGAATAGACGACGGGTATGACGAGCAAGGTCAGCATCGTCGACACGACAAGCCCGCCGATGACCGTGATAGCCATGGGTGTCCTGACCTCCGAGCCTTCGCCGAAGCCCATTGCCATCGGCAGCAGGCCGAGCGCGGTCGTCAGCGACGTCATCAGGATAGGCCGGAGTCTCGCCGTGCCGGCCTCCATGATCGCATCAACGCGTTCCTTCCCCTGCGCTCTTAGCTGGTTGATCAGGTCGACGAGAACGATGGCATTGTTGACGACAATGCCGGCGAGCATGATGACGCCGATCAGTGCCACGATGTTGATTGTCGTGCCTGTGATGAACAATGCAAGCACGGCGCCGACGAGCGCGAGCGGGATCGTGAACAGGATTACAAAGGGGTGTATCAGCGATTCGAATTGCGACGCCATTACGAGGTAGACCAGGAAGACGGCGAGCAGCAGTGCAAATTGCATGGACTCGAAGGACTCCCGCATCTCGTCGCTCTGGCCAGAGACCATCGCCGTGACGCCGTTCGGCATCGGGATGCGACTGACGATTCCGCCAGCCTCAGCCGCGGCCGCGCCCAGGTCGCCGTAGGCAACATTGGCCGTTATGATCGCGACCCGCTCCTGGGCAACCCGGCGAATCTCGGCGGGGCCCTCCGAGACGACCACGTCGGCAACCGCGTCGAGCGTGACCGGCCTGTCCGACATCGGGTTCACGATCAGGCGGCGAATTTCCTCGATGCTCGAACGGCGCGTGTCGACACTGCGGACGAGCACGTCGATCTTCTTGTCTCTCCACGTATAGCGCGTGGCAAGCTCGCCGCGCACGTTGGCGACCACGCGATTGGCAATGTCGCGAACGGCGAGTCCCAGCTTCGCGGCGCGCTCCTGGTCGAAGACGATCTGGATCTCCGGATTGCCGCGCTCGACAGTCGTCTTGATATCCGTATAGCGCTCCGAAGCCGACATGGCGTCGATCACCTGCTTGCTGACCCGGGCCAGTGCCTCGAGGTCATAGCCCGCGACCTCGATCTGCAGGGGGCTCGAGAATGACAGCAGCGAAGGGCGGCTGAACTCATATTGCACGCCCGGCAGGCGCGCCAGTTCGATGCGCATTGCATCCATGGTGCGGTTCTCGGCCTCACGGCCACTGCCGGGTTGCAGCGTGATGCTCAGTGTGCCGGTGTTGTCGCCGGCGTCGACCGGATTCGCGTCCAGCCGATTGCCGGTACCCGCAACCGAATAGTCCAGCGCTACGTCGTCGATGGCGGCAGCGGCACGCTGGGTCGCCTGTATTGCACGGTCGGTCTCGTTCAGCGGCGCGCCTGGCGGCAGCCTGAGATCGACGTTGAATTCGCCCTGCGAGAACTGCGGGATCAATTCGGTGCCGAGCCTTGGCAACAGCGACATGGTTGCGACGAAAATCAATGTGGCCATGCCGACAACGATCCAGCGGTGACCCAGTGACCAGCGCAGCAGGCCCGGATACACGGCGGCGACCGCGCCGTACAGCCGCTGTAATACCCAACTCGGCACCCACAACAGTGCCCAGAACAATTTGCGGATACCGAAGAACAGAAAGCCGAACAGGCGCACGACAAACGCGATGAGGCGTGTGAACCAACCCGCCGGCTTGCCGTCACCACCGTCGTCATAACGGCTGCGGGCACCCAGCGAAGCGAGCATCGGGATCAGTGTCAGTGCGACCAGCAGCGAGAACAGCAATGCAAACGTGACGGTCAATGCCTGGTCCCGGAACAGCTGCCCGGCGATACCGCTGATGAATACCATCGGGAAGAACACGGCAATCGTCGTCAGCGTGGCGGCAACCACGGCTGAGCCGACCTCCGTGGTACCGTTTCGCGCCGCCGCGACGACAGACTCGCCCTGTTCTTTCTTGCGAACGATATTCTCGAGCACGACAATCGAGTTGTCGACGAGCATGCCCACGGCGAGCGCAATGCCACCCAGCGACATGATATTGAGCGAAATGTCGTTGGTGTACATCAACAGGAACGTGCCGATGACGGAGACCGGGATCGCGATGCCCACGATCGTCGTGGCACGCGAGTCGCGCAGGAATCCGTACAGCACGAAAATGGCGATCAAGCCGCCGAGTACTGCCGCCGTGCGCACATCGTTGACGGCCGACGAAATAAAGTTTGACTGGTCGTAGATTTGGACGAGCTCGATATTTTCGGGCAGCGATTCGCGAATGCGTTCCACGCGTTGCTGGATGCGTCGGGCTACCTGGACAGTATTCGCATCGCCCTCCTTGTAGACGGCGAGTTCAACAGACTCACGACCTTTCACTCTCGTGATGGCCTCGCGTTCCTTGTAGCCCCGCTCGACGACGGCCACGTCGCGGAGATAGACGGGCCGATCGGCAACATAGGCGACGATTGCATCACGAAATTCGTCGACGCTCTGGAATTCGTTCAGTGTCCTGACGAGAAATCGCTGGTTGCCTTCCTCGAGCCGGCCACCCGAGAGGTTGACGTTCTCGGAGCGAATGCGGGAGGCGATCTGCTCGATGCTGAGACCGAGTTGTGACAGCTTTTGCTGATCGACGCGTATCTGTATCTCGTCCTCGAGGCCGCCACTGACCTTGACAGCCGCCGTGCCTTCCTCGGCTTCCAGGTCAGTCTTTATTCGGTCCTCGGCAAGCCGGCGCAATGCCTTCAGGCCGGTTATGTCCGCGGAGGCGTCTTCCTTGTAAAGCAGGCCCAGCCGCACGATAGGCTCGGACGACGGATCGAAACGCAGCAGCAACGGGCGTTCGGCCTCCAGCGGCAGGATCAGTATGTCGAGCTTCTCACGGACGTCGACACCGGCAATGTCCATGTCGGTGCCCCACAGGAACTCGATCGTAACGTCGGACTGACTCGAGCGGGATACCGAACGAACCAGCCGCACGTTGCGCACGACGCCGACGGCTTCCTCAATCGGCTTCGTCAACAGGTTTTCGACTTCAACGGGTGCGGCGCCCGTGAGTTCGGTCCTGACCGTGATTGTCGGGTAAGAGATATCAGGCAGCAGGTTCAGTTTCAGGCGCGACAGCGACACCATGCCGAACAGTACGATCGCGACCATGAGCATGACGATCGTTACCCGCCGTTCGGTTGCAATCTCGATAATTCGGCGCATCAGTCGTCACCGTCCGCGACGGCAGCTTCGCCTTCGTCATCCGGTGCATTGATCACGGTAACGGTCGCTTCCTCTTTGAGCCCCACCTGGCCGACCGTTATTACGGCGTCGTTGTCGTCGAGTCCGGCAGTGATCTCGATCATGCCTTTCTCGCTGAACCCGGTCTCGACACGCTTGCGAATCGCGACGCCTTCCTCGACGACGAACACGCTCGACTCACCGGCGCCCTCAACAATGGCGCTACGCGGCACCTGCAGCGCATTCGCATGGCGGTCGTAAACGATACTCAGGCGCGCGAACATGCCGGGCTTGATGCGCCGTTGCTCGTCGCTGATCTCTACAGTGATCTTGAAAGTACCCGTATCCGGATCCACGATGGGACTCACCCGCGTAACCTCGGCAATGGTGCGCTGGCCCGCGAGTGCGTCAATATCGATGGCTACGGGCTGCCCCGGGGACAGCTGCCGATACTCCCGTTCCGGGACGTGCAGGTAGGTGACGAGCGGATCGAAGCTCGTGACCCTGAACAGCGGTTCGCCCACCCTGATCGTATTACCGAGCCTGACATAGCGTTCGGACACCACGCCGTCTATCGGTGCGCGTATCTGCGTGTAGTCGAGCTCCAGGCTGGCGAGGTTGTAGGAGGCCTGCAAGGCTTCGAGATCGTACTGGATTTTTTCGAATTCGCCTTCGCTGATCAGCCCTTTCTCTTTGAGTTCCTTGTTGCGCTCGAAATCGCGCTGCAGCTTGCGGAGCCGTGCCTGCGACTCGTTGAGTTCCAGCCGCAGGCGGTCGCCATCGAGGCGCGCGAGAACCTGGCCTTTCCTGACATCATTGCCTTCTTCAACGAGCAACTCGCGGATTTCGCCTTCGACCTTGGCAATGACGTCGGCTTCGGCGAAGGCTTCTATCGGCGCCGTCCCTGAGTAGACAGCGTAGATATCGCCGCGAACGGGCTGGCTGACCTCGACGGGAACAGGCGGCTTTTCTTCTTCTTCCTGTTCAGCCGCTTCCTCGCCGGCGCCACAGGCACTCAATAGAAAAAAGCCGGCCAGCACCACGCAGCCGATACGGTATAGCTTCATTGAATCCTCCCCAGTACGTCCGCGATACGGGCGTCGCCCGGCTACACCCTTATTGGGTATTCGTATCAGCCGGAGAAGCTGTCCTGAAATTTGTTGTTTGCGAGCACCTTGCTACCGTCGCGCAAGCCGGAATGACCAACGACGACGACGCTCTCGTCTTCATCGAGGCCACCGAGAATCTCGATCTTGCCGGCAGCTTCGATTCCCGTTTCCACGATGCGCCGCACGACCTCGCCATCGCTGACAACGTAGACGCTCGTGAGATCGTCTTCGTCCAGCAGGGCGGCGGCCGGTATCACGAGCGCATCTACGTGCTTCTCGTAGGAAATCGTGAACTGTCCGAACATGCCCGGCGCGAGTCGGTGGTCGCTGTTATCGATGACTGCCGTCGCACGGAACGTGCCGTTGCGTGAATCGATCGTTGGGCTAATGCGCGCGATCGACGCAGGAAAATCGGTATCAGGCATGGACGCAACTGTGAGTGTCGCGCTGTGCCCGGCCTGGAATTTCGGCAGCTGCGCCTGCGGGATCTGCAGGTAGGCAACGAGTTCCGCCGTATCCGTTATGCGAAACGCTACGTCGTTGACAGCGACGTTTTGTCCCGGCTTTATTTCGCGGGCCGAAACGACGCCAGGTATCGTCGCGCGGATCTTCGAATAATCGTAGTTGAGTGCCTTGAGCTCAAAAGTCGCCTCGAGAGCCTCGAGGTCGTATTGCAGGCCCTCGAACATCGACGTGCTGATCAGTCCGCGTTTGTGAAGATCGACGTTCCTCTTGTATTCCTTCCGTGCCTGCTCGAGATTGGCCTTGGCGGCGAGCATTTCCAGGCGCACGCGCTCACCATCGAGGCGCGCCAGGACCTGGCCGGCTGTGACGACGTCACCTTCCTCGACGAGCAGTTCCACGACTTCACCGGCAACACGCGCGATAACGGGAGCATCGGCATCGGAGGTGATCGTGGCCGTAGCATCATAGGTCGCGTAGATATCCAGCCTCGTGGGCTGCGCTACCTCGACGGGCACCGGAGTGGCCGCCTGTTGCGTCTCGGCGTCATTGACGCTGGCTTCGCCGGTCCCGCAACCGGGGAGTGTCGCCAGGCTGGCGAAGGCGAGTGTCGTAAGTACTGTCGTCGATGTTTTCATGATTGTTCAGCTAATTTAGTGTTGTAGTGAAGTATAACACTAGTTCGGTATAACGCAACCCATTTTTCATTTCACCGGGATCGCCCTGGCTATAAAAATCAATCACTTAGCAGAAGGTCATCGGCAGTTTTTGCCGTTTCCTGTGTATTAGATGCGCGAAACAGGGATTTGGATTGCTTAAGACGCAGAAAAGTTTCCGCTCGCGGGCAGCGCCTGGCGCGAATGCCAGCGCTGCAATACATTCGCCTGGACCATGAGGAGGCTCGGCGTAAGCAACAGGGTCAGCAAGGTGGCGAACGCCAGGCCGCCCGCAACCGAGGAGGCGAGCTGCGTCCACCATTGGGAACTGGGCGCTCCGATCGACACCTCACGATCGATCAGGTTGATATTGACCCCCAGCACCATGGGCATCAGGCCGACGATCGTCGTGACCGTCGTTAGCAAAACCGGCCGAAGTCGAATGGCGCAGGTCCTGATGATCGCGTCGAACGCTTCCTCGCCGCGACTCCGCAACACGTTGTACGTGTCGATAAAGACGATGTTGTTGTTGACGACGATGCCGGCCAGCGTAATGACGCCGACGCTCGACATGATTACACCGAAGGGCTTGCCCATGATCAGGTGCCCCAGCAGTACGCCGCCGGTTGAAAACAGCACCGCCGTCAGTATCAGGCCGGCCTGGTAGATGCTGTTGAACTGCGTCACGAGAATAATGGCCATGATTGCCAGCGCCATCATCATCGCGCGCGCGAGAAATTCCATGTCTTCTTCCTGGTCCTCGGTGCTGCCACCGAAGCTCATCGCGACACGCGGGTCTATATCCAGCGTCGGCAGCGTGTCCCGGAGTTCCGCGACAACATCTGCAACGAGATAGTCACTCGCGACGTCGGCGTCGATCGCAAGGGTGCGCCGCATGTCGATCCGCCTGATCGTGCTGACTTTCTGCGCCGGAACGCGTTCGATGAAGGTGCTGATCGGTACCTGCCCGTTGTCGGTCGGAATTCTGAGCTCGTCGATCTGCGCGAGGCTGCGTCGATCTGCGGGGTAGCGAACCCGGATGTCGATCTCGTCATCGCTGTCATCGGGTCGGTACTCGCCGATCTTGATGCCGTTGGTCACGAGCTGCACCATCGCACCGACGAGCGATATGTCGGCGCCGAAGCGCGCCGCCTCGGCGCGGTCGACCTTGATCTGCCATTCGATGCCTGGCAGCGGGCGACTGTCCTCGATGTTGACGATACCGCCGTGCTGTTCCATCAGGCCGCGCACGTCGACGACGGCCTGGTCGAGAGCTTCAGGGAAGCGCGATGTGAATTCGATGCGAATCGGCTTCCCGATCGGTGGGCCCGCGTCCGGTTTGCGCGTCTCGATCTTGATGCCGACCAGGTCGCTGGTTCGTTCGCGAATCTCGGCGAGTATTTCGTCGGCAGGCCGATGCAGCTTCCAGTCGACATAGTTGAGCGTCAGCGACCCAATCTGGTCCTCGGCGCCATGGTCACCACCGCCGGTCTTGGCGTACAGAAACTCGATTTCGGGCATGCCGAGCACGCGTTCCTCGACCTGCCGGACCAGGTAGTCTCGCTCATCGGTCGACAGGTCGCCGCGTGCGCGTATATCCACCATGCCGAATGGCTGCTCCACGTCGGGGAAATACTCGATGCCCTTGCCAAACAGGAAGAACGCGGCGTACACGGCCAGCAGCAATGCCGACACAGCGCCGACGCTGGTCCAGGGTCGCCTGAGTGAGCGCTTGAGAAACTGCACGTAGCGACCGGTCAGGCCGGTCACCGTGTCGAGGTCGCCGCGCTCGGCTGCCGCGAGATTGCGGCGTGCCTCTTCGGTGTTCGCGCCAGTGCGCCCGAAAATCGAACCGAGCGTCGGCACGAACATCAGTGCCATGATCAGCGACGCCGACAGCACGGCGATCAGCGTGATCGGCAGGTATTTCATGAATTCACCCGATGTTCCGGGCCACAATGCCAGTGGCACGAAAGCGGCGAGTGTCGTGCAGGTCGAGGCGATGATCGGCCAGGACATGCGAATGGCGGCGCGTGAGTAGGCATCGTGCCGGGAATCGCCCTCGGCCATGCGCCGGTCCGCCATCTCGGTAACGACGATCGCGCCGTCGACGAGCATGCCCACGGCCATGATCAGTGCGAACAGCACCATCATGTTGATCGTGATACCGAACGATCCGATCAGCAGGATACCCATCAGGAAGCTGCCGGGGATGGCGACGCCCACGAGTAAGGCGGAGCGAATACCGAGGATGCCGATAATCACGATGAACACCAGCAACACGGCGGCAAGCACGTTGTTCTGTAATTCGCTCAGCATATCGTCGACGTCGTCGGATTTGTTGCGCGAGGCCACGACTTCTATGTCGACGGGCCAGTAGGCGCGCTCTTCCTCGATGACCGAGAACACCTCGGCCACCGTATCGATGACATTGGCGCCCGAACGCTGCACGACTTCGATGGCGAGGGCCGGTTTGCCGTTCAGCCGCGCCACGCTCTCGGCGTCCTTGTAGGTACGTCGAACCTGGGCGATGTCCTTGAAATGCACGATGCGTTCGCCGACCGCCTTGATCGGCATCCGCAGCACATCTTCGGCGTTCTCGAAGACGCCGGGCACCTTGACGGGGAAGCGTCCCTCTTCGGAGTGCAGCGCGCCCGCGGCAACGAGTCGATTGTTGCGGGTCACGAATCGGATGATCTGCGCCTGGTCGAGGCCGTAACTTTCCATGGCCAGCGGGTCGACGACCACTTCCATGAGCTCTTCGCGTGTGCCGACGAGATTGACCTCGAGTACGCCGCTGAGCGCCTCGAACTTCTCCTTGAGATCCTTCGCAATCGTCGTCAGCGTGCGCTCGGGTACGTTACCGGCGAGGTTGAGTACCAGCATAGGGTCGAAGCGCGACATCTTGACCTCGTTCACCGTAGGCTCGTCCGTCTCGCCGGGCAGCTTCGCCTTGGCGAGATCCGCCTTCTCGCGCACATCCTGGAGCGCCTGCTTGGTGTCGATGCCGGCGTAGAATTCGACGTGCACATTGGCGCCGCCCTCGTAGGCGCTCGCGATCATTTCCTTGATGCCTTCGATCGAGCGTAGTTCCTGCTCCATCGGCCGCACCAGCAGGCGCTCGGAATCCTCGGGCGAAATACCGTCGTGCTCGATATTGATGTAGATCACCGGAATCTCGATATCCGGCTCGGCCTCTTTAGGGATCGTCAGGTAGGCGACGATGCCGCCCACCAGAATGACCAGCAGTGACAGGATCACGGTGCGTGATCGCCGCATTGCCGAATCGATGATGTCCATTAGTCGCTGGCCTCGGCATCCTTGATAGCGACGGCGGTTTCCGAGACCTCCTCGGGCACGGCCTCGACGAGCGCACCGCTCGCAACGTATCCCTGGCCGACCGTGATGATCGTCGCCGTCTCCGGCAGGCCGGCGAGCCAGACGCCCTCATTCGTCGACAACGCGATATCGGCTACTACGAACTCCACGCGGCCGTCGGAATTGACAATCTTGACGCCAACGTTTCCAGCATCGTCGAGCGTCAGCAGCGACGGAGAAATGCGGTGAGCGAGAACCTGCTCGGCCGGAATCCGTAGCTCGGCCGTACCGCCCGCGCGAAGTGCGCCCTCGCGGTTGTCGACCTCGAGTTCGACTTCGAAGGTGCGTGTTGCTTCGTTGGCCACAGGTGCAACGTAGCGGATCCGACCGCGAACCGACTCTCCGGTTGCGAGCTCCGCGGTCGCCTCATCGCCTACGTTGACGAAGCGCGCATCGAACTCCGACAGGTTGGCCGAGACAATAATCGTGCGGTTGTCGACGAAGGTCGCGACCGGGTCGCCGCGTGAAACGAAATCACCGACCTCGACACCCCGCGCCTGCAGCGCACCGGCAAACGGCGCACTTATCGTCATATACGCCTGGTCGAGCCTGGCGCGGGTCAGTTCGGCTCTTGCGGTCTCGAGCAATGCGATCGCCTCCTGCAGCTGCGCCTCGGAAACGTAGCTTTCGGTCTTCAACTGTGATCGACCTTCGTATTCGACTTCGCGTTGCTTCACGGTCGCCTCGGCCTGGGCAAGCCGCGCCGAGCGATCGCGCTCGTCGAGTCGTACGATGACGTCGCCTTTATCCAGGCTCGCGCCGCGTTCCGCGCCGATGTACTCGACGCGACCGTCGGTTTCAGCCGCAAGGTTCACGGTTCTTGCCGGGGCCGTCTTGCCGTTGACGATGATCGTTCGCATGACGGCCTCCGCGGACTGCGTACGTACGCGAACCGCGCTGTCAGACTCGATCTTCGGTGCCTGGTCGCCCACGACCGGTTGCGCGTTGTCGCCACCGAACTGTCCCGACAGGAGCCAGATGACGACGACCAGGACTATGCCGCCGGACATGAACCAGGATTTGAAACGTTTGATGCCGTTGGGTTGCCGCATTGTATTGCTCATCCCGTCGCGGATTTTTTGATTTGCCCGTCGACAAGCACGTGGCGGTTATCGTTGATGTACTGCTCCATCGCGGCCGTGACGGCCTTGCCGAAGCCCAGCACGAACTGCATGCCCTTCGACCAGTCGTGGCCACAATCGCTTTCGATGTCCCTGAACAATGTCTTGATGCGTTCGATGTCGCCCAGGCGGTTGTCGAGCACGGCCTCGACGTCTGCCGGATCCATCAGGTCGGCGAAACACATCATCGCGAGAAATTCGGAGCGAACCTTGTGACAAGGCGTGGTGTTCTGCAGCGCCTCTTGCAGGTACTGGCGACCTTCAGCCGTAATCCGGTACAGCTTGCGATCGGGTTTGCCGTCCTGGGGAATCTCCTCGCAGTCCACGAGTCCCTGCTCGGCCAGCGATGACAGGGCGGGGTAGATGGAGCCATAACCGGCGGCAAAGAAATGCGCGAAGCTCGATTCGAACTGCTTTTTCAGATCATAGCCGGAGGCCGCACCTTCGGTCAGCATGCCGAGACAAACGGTCTTTACGTCCATTAGCGACTCCCGCGCGCAGCGCGGTTCCATATATCGGGGCGATGTATAATATCAGTTCGATATATAAACGCCAGCTTTTTCGGCCGGTTTTCCTGCTAGCCGAAGCACTGTGCGAGAAACGGGTTCAGCAGGCGCTTCTCCGGGTCGAGCTGGCGGCGGATCTTGCGGAAGAACTCGAGTCGGCTGCCGTAGGCACGGCTCGCATACTCGGCACGGAAAGCCCGCGTCTCGTTGAACAGGGGGACTCCACCCCAGTTCTCGGCGAACTGGTTCAGGTCGATGACGAAGTCATCCCAGCCCTTCTTCTGCGTCGTCGTCGTTTGCAGCGCGATGACCGCCTCGTCGAACGACGGCGACAATAAAGCCGAGGGATCCTTGCCGATGCGGAAGCCAACCGCCGGCATGTCGCAGCGGTAGCCCGTCCTGGCGAAGGTCTCGCGGCAGAATTCAGCATAGGCTTTGATAATGACCGGAAAATCGGAGGCCGGGAAGCACCAGGTCGAATACTGCAGGTTGGCGGGCGTCCCGCGCCGCCGTCGGCCACTGGCATTGTTGCCGTTCCTGACGAAGCGCGTGTTGACGAGACCGTGCGTCGCCTCGGAAATGCTGTCGATGAGCTTGTAACGCACCGACGGAATCGGCACGACCCGGTTCAGGGACTTGAACACCTGTGGCAGAACCGTGCTTTCACCCCAGTCCTTGATCTTCCAGGGCGCCTGGTAGGCATTGCCCGGCTCGGCCTCGTAGCGACGCAGATCGAGGTAAACACGGTTCCGGTACGGTAGTGCGTAGAACTTCAGACCCACATTGGCGTGGGACAGTCGATCCACAATGTCGGCGAAGGTGTCGGTACAGACGCTGCGATGACTGGCCGTGAACGTCGAAATCGGGCGAACGCGCAGCGTGGCCTCGCAGATGACGCCGAGCATCCCGTAGCTCGCGCGAAACGCGTGCAACAGGTGCTGCTGCTCTTCCGAGACATTCATGACCTTGCCACTGACCGTGACGACTCTCATGCTGACGACCTGGCTCGACAGGTAGCCGGCCTGCTCTCCGATTCCGGGTCCCATGCACGGGGTCGCCAGTGCGCCGCCCAGCGTGCGTTCCGCCTGGTCGTAGCTGCCGATCAGTTCCAGCCCCTGGTCGGCGAGTGCCGCGACCAGCGTCCCGAGGCGCACACCGGCTTCGGCTGTGACCGTGTGATTGTAGTTATCGATCTTGACGATCCGGTCGAGCCCGGTCGTATGGAGCACGGTGCCCGTCGGGCTTTCGTTGCAGTCGGTCGCCGCGCTGCCTGCGCCACAGGCTCGAATCGGTAGCGCGACATTGGCGTTGGGTTCGAGGCAGCGCATGAGTTTTGCGAGGTTCGCGGGCGTGAAAATGCCGGGGCTGGCGCTGCGGCGCACGAACCTGCCTGTGTCACGGAATCCGGGTGATTGCATTGATGTCTCCAGCCTTGTTTACACTGCGCCAAAGACACCACTTCGTCGCGGTTGCGACGAGGTTTCGCGTGGCAACCCCGCTGTCATAGGCAGAACCCTTAGACCGGAAGCTTTGCGACGCTGTCTTTCGACAGCTGTGCCTTTGTCATACGAACCCTGATCGTTGCATAGTCGTCCCGGGCTTGCAATGAATCAGGGACATCAAAAATTATTCTGTTAAATTCGTAATCGCATGGGCATGTTAACGACACTGGTCGGCACGCGTCTGCCGCCGAAGTACCAGAAGTTTTTCAAGCTGCCGGAGCGACGGGAGTCCTGGAAATACCCGGACACTGACGACACGCTTCTCGGCAAGGCGGCCATTCGCTGGCTCGGACGTCACGACACCAGCGGCGGCGTGTTGCGGCTGGATTCCGGCGGGGAGGCACTCGGCATGCGCCTCGGCCTGATCGATCGCGCCGAGCGCTCGATCGATATTCAGAGTTACCTTGTCAAGGACGACGTGAGCGGCAATCTCGTAGGACTGCGCCTTGCCGCGGCAGCGGACCGTGGTGTACGCGTGCGCCTGTTGATGGACGACGCGCTGACCCAGGAAGTCGACGCGGGCCTGTTGTCGCTCGACGATCATGACAACATCGAGGTCCGCGTATTCAACCCGTTCCCGCGGCGCCGCTCGCGACTGATCAGTTTCATCGCGAATTTCAATATTCTGAATCGCCGCATGCACAACAAATCATTCACGGTCGATAACCAGGTGACAATTGTTGGCGGCAGGAATATCGCCGACGAGTACTTTCAGTCGGGCGGCGAATCCGAGTTTATCGACGAGGACCTGCTCGCCATCGGTCCGGTGGTCGACGACGTCTCGGACGGTTTCGACGAATACTGGAACTCTCCGGAAGCGATTCCCATGATCGTGTTCGACGCGATGGTGCCGCATAGCTCAGTCGAGGAATCGGCAGAAGAAGGCAGGAAGTACCTCGAGCGCCACAGCGACGCGCCGTTCCTGCAGAGTATAAACAGCAACCTGGCGGAGCAGTTCGTCGAGGGAGATTTGCCGCTACTGCCTGCCGAGGCCGCGGTCATTCTCGATTACCCCGACAAGATCCGCAGGTTGCTGCCGCGGTCGGCGAGCATCACCAGCACTTTCCTTCAACAGATGGCGATGGCCGCGTCGAAGGAACTGATCGTCATTTCGCCGTACTTCGTGCCACAGCAACCGGGCGTAGACTTTTTTGCGGAGCTGGTGAAGAAGGGCGTGCGTGTCGTGATTATCAGCAACTCGCTGGCTTCGACGAATCACGTTAGCGTGCACGCCGTCTACGCGCGCTATCGCAAGCCCTTGCTGAAACAAGGTGTGGAATTGTACGAGTTGCGTCCGCATGTCGGCGGCGGCGATTCGACGACCAAACTGACCCTGCACTCCAAGGTGGCAACGGTCGATCGCAACAAGGTGTTTGTCGGATCCTTCAATCTCGATCCGCGGTCCCTGTACCTGAACACCGAGATGGGCATGGGTGTTGATTGCAGTGAACTGGCGGGCTCCATGGCCAAGAGCATCCTCGATACGCTGCCCGATTTCGCGTACAAGCTGCAGCTGTCCGAAAAAGGTCGTCTCGAGTGGCTGTTGCAGGCAATGAGTGGTGACGAATTGATCACGACCGAGCCGAGGACGACCTGGTGGCGCCGCTTCAAAACAAAGCTGCTGAGTATCCTGCCGATCGAAGGCCAGATGTAACGAGTTGTCAACGCGGCTCGCAATACCCGACAATGGCCGCCCCGGATATCGAGGAACAGGCCATGCGGTGGCGAGGTGGCAGGCGCAGTTCAAATATTGAGGATCGGCGTGGCGCGGGCAGGGCCCCGAAACTGCTGGGCGGCGGTATCGGCACAATCGTTCTCGTACTTGTAGCGATGTACTTCGGCGTCGATCCGACGCCTTTGCTGCAGAGCATGCAAAGTAGCCAGTCCGCGTCCACGAGCGGCACGCGGCCGACGGCCGATGAGCTCAGGAACGACCCGCTCGCAGACATGGTATCCGTGGTCATCGCGGACACCGAGGATGTCTGGAGCGAGATCTTCGCCCGCCAGGGACGACGCTACGAGGTGCCCGTCCTGGTCCTGTTTACGGGCGAGACGCGCTCGGCCTGCGGGCTCGGCCAGGCAGCGATGGGGCCATTCTATTGCCCGGCCGACCGCAAGGCCTACATCGACCTCGGTTTTTACGAGCAGATGCGCACCCGCTTCAGGGCTCCCGGGGACTTCGCGCAGGCTTACGTCATCGCCCATGAAATCGGCCACCATGTGCAGAACCTGCTGGGCATCTCGGGCGAGGTGCACAGGATGAAGCAGGGTCTGGGCCAGGCCGAAGGCAACGCGCTGTCGGTAAGGCTCGAGCTACAGGCCGATTGCCTCGCCGGAGTCTGGGCGAACCGCGCCGACCGTGCGCGCAACATCCTCGAGGCGGGCGACATCGACGAAGCGCTCAACGCTGCCAGCGCGATCGGTGACGACACGCTGCAAAGACGAAGCCGTGGCACCGTCGTGCCCGAGTCGTTCACTCACGGTACGTCGGCGCAACGACAGCGCTGGTTCCGCAAGGGGCTCGAGAATGGCGATCCTGACAGCTGCGATACCTTCAGTGTCGAACGCATCTAAGTCCATTGTCGAAAAGGTCGCTCGCGAGTCCCGCGAGGCGGCGCATCGCATCGCAGATTTCGTGCTGCGAACGCCGCTCGTCTATTCAGAGGCATTCAGCGATGAGCTCGACGCAAAGGTCTTTTTCAAACTTGAGAATCGGCAAACCACAGGGTCGTTCAAGCTGCGCGGTGCCACCAACCGACTCATGTTGCTCGGAGAACAGGAGCGAGCGGCCGGCTGCGTGGCGGCTTCGAGTGGCAACCACGGGGCGGCGGTCGCCTCCGCGATGCAAAAGCTCGGCATCAGCGGCGTCGTCTTCGTCCCCGAAAAAACCTCGTCGGTCAAGGTAGACGCGATACGCGGATACGGCGGTGATGTTCGGTTCTTCGGCACCGACGGCCTCGACACCGAGGAACATGCGCGCAGGTTTGCCGTCGAAAATGGCATGACCTATCTCTCGCCGTACAATGACGAGGCCGTAATCGCCGGGCAGGGTAGCTGCGGCGTCGAGATCCTGGAGGATCTTCCGGATGTAGATATGGCCTTCATCGCTGTCGGTGGCGGCGGCCTGATTGGCGGTGTCGGCAGCGTGCTCAAAGCGCACGATCCCGGGATTCAGGTCATGGGCTGCCAGCCTGCGGCGTCGCCAGTCATGGCGCGTTCGATCGAAGCTGGCGAGATCCTCGAAATGCCCAGTCAGCCGACACTGTCGGACGGTACCGCCGGCGGGATCGAGGCTGGAGCCGTTACTTTTCCCCTCAGCCAGGCGGTTGTCGACCGATGGGTCGTCGTGAACGAAGGCCAGATCGCGTCCGCGATGCGTCTTTACATGGATCGGCAAGGCGACCGTATCGAGGGTGCCGCGGGCGTCGCAGTCGCCGCCCTGCAACAGACGGAGGTCCGCGGCCGAACGGTTGTGGTCGTCATTTGTGGTGGCAATATCAGCGACGAGACACTCGAGAGCGTGAGGACGGAATGACGATGCGGTTTTTCATTTTTTCGATGGTGACAGCGGCGCTTTGCGCTGCCAGCGACTCCCTCGCCGATACGACGGCGTTCATCAATGTCAATGTCATTCCAATGTCGACGGAAACGGTACTCGAAGAACAGACCGTGATCGTCGAGAACGGCATCATCCAGCTTATTGGCGATGTCGACCGGGTGGCGATACCCGAGGAAGCGCAAGCCGTCGACGGCACCGATCGGTTCCTGATACCGGGACTGGCCGAAATGCATGCACATGTGCCCGATGCCGGATCGGGCGAGCTCGAACGCTACCTCACCCTGTTCGTTGCCAATGGCGTCACGACCATTCGCGGCATGCTCGGCCGTCCGTCGCACCTCGAGTTGCGCCGAAAACTCCTCGACGGCGAGGTTCTCGGCCCGCGCCTCGTCACTTCGGGTCCGTCGCTGAACGGTCGTTCAGTATCGGGCGAAGCAGACGCACGGCGACAAGTACGCGAGCAGGCGGCGGCCGGATACGATTTCATCAAGGTACATCCCGGTCTCAGCGGCGAAGAATTCACGGCGCTCGCGGAGACGGCCAATGAGCTGGGCATACCGTTCGCCGGCCACGTGCCGGTGGCGGCCGGCGTCGCGACGGCGCTCGAGCTCGGCATGGCGAGCATCGATCATCTCGACGGCTATCTCGTGGCGCTGCTGCCGCCGGACAGTTATCGCTCGGGCGGCTACGGTGGTTTCTTCGACGTCATGCTGGCGCAGGAAATCGAGGCAGAGAAGATCGGGGACGTTGCGGCGGCGACGGCCGCGGCCGGTACCTGGAACGTGCCGACCCAGGTCCTGATAGAGCAGCTTGTCGACGCAACGTTAGTGGAGGACCTGAGACTGCGCCCGGAAATGAAATACATGCCGCCCGAGACAGTAGAAAACTGGGTCGCAGCCAAGAATCGGCAGCTTGCCGAGCGCGGCTTCAATGCGAATACAGCGGCGCTGGCGGTCAGCCTGCGCCGCAGGCTGATACTCGCATTGCACGAAGCGGGCGCGGGCTTGTTGCTCGGATCCGATGCGCCGCAGGTATTCAACGTGCCCGGCTTCTCACTTCACCGTGAGCTCGATGTGCTCGTGCAGTCGGGGCTCACGCCTTTCGAAGCGCTGGCCACGGGCACGACGGCCGTTGCCGAATTTCTCGGCACAAACACGGGAACAGTCGCTGTCGGCAAGTCGGCGGACCTGTTGCTTCTCGATGCAAACCCTCTCGAGGACATCCGCAATAGTCGCCGCATACACGGCGTCATGTTGCGCGGCCAGTGGTTGTCGGCGAAGCGTCTCGACGAGATGCTTGCCGCCTATGCAACCGGCATCCCCTAGATTGCAACCAAAACACCACGACAGGCGTCTAATTCGTATAAATCGTAAAAACGAGGGACTTCCAATGCGCAGCTTTCTTGTAATGGCCATGTTTCTGGCCAGTTTTGCTCACGCGGCCTGGACGGACTACGAAGAGGTGCGCGACCTATCGCTCGATACCGATGGCATCGGGCAACTCGATATTCGCGCCGGTGCCGGAAGCCTGGATGTTCAGGGCGTTGACGGCCAGGACAGCATCGTCGTCAAGGCGACGATCATTGTCGTGGACGCCGACGAGGACGAGGCCGCCAGGATTATCGCCAAGCGGATGGAACTGTCGCTCGACGAGCGTGACGGCAAGGCCATTCTGGAGTCGGACTTCGGCGGTGGCTTCATGGGCGCCGAGACGAATGCAAGAATCGATCTCGAAGTAACGGTGCCGGCCGGGTTGGACCTGACGATCGACGATGGCTCGGGCTCTGTCGATGTCCGGGACGTGGCGGCCGACGTGAAAATCGACGACGGCTCAGGTTCGATTGACGTTGAGAATGTCGCGAATCTCCTCATAGACGACGGCTCGGGCTCGATTGATGTCGAGCGCGTCGCTGGCGACGTCAACGTAACGGACGGTTCGGGCAGCATCAGTGTGCGCGGCGTGGCGGGCAGCGTCACCATTGATGACGGTTCCGGCAGTATCAAGGTCAGCGACGTCGAGGAAGACCTGATCATCGTCGACGACGGCAGTGGCGGACTCAAGTTCTCCGATATCCGCGGCACCGTGGAGCAGGATACCTGAGCCGATACACGCGTAAGCCTCTGTAATTGCTTGCAAAAAGGGCCCGCGGCATGCCGCGGGCCTTTTTGTCATGCCCCGCCACAACGGGCGTGCTGCTAGAATCGGGATAGAACACGGCAAACAGTATGGGGAGGCTCAATGAAACTCGTGAAGCACCTGCTCGATTCGAAGGGCGCTGAGATCATATCCATAACCGCCAATGCCTCGGTGCTCGACGCCATCAAGCTGATGGCAGACAGGGCCGTCGGGTCCCTGCTCGTTATGGACGGCGACGAGCTGAAAGGCATCGTCACTGAACGCGACTACGCGCGCAAGGTCATCGTCAAGGGGCGTTCGTCGGAATCAACGGAGGTCGGCGAGATCATGACGGCGAATGTCGTCACGGCGACGACGGATCAAACCGTCCCCAAGTGCATGAGTGTCATGACGGACCGTCGGATCAGGCACCTGCCCGTCGTCGATGATGGCAGGGTCGTCGGCATGATCTCGATCGGCGACCTCGTTCAGGCGATCATCGCCGATCAACAGGAAGAGATCGAGCAGCTGGAGCAATACATCAGCGGCTGACAAACGGAGTAACAATGGCGGACAAATACGATCGCCGCGTAATGCGGCTGTTTGACGGTTATGTTCACGGTCAGATTACGCGTCGCGAATTCCTGGATCGTGCAGCGAAGTTCACGACGGCAGGCGTCAGCGCGGCCGCAGTCCTCGCAAGCCTGAGCCCCGACTACGCGCTCGCGAAGCAGGTAGACCCGGACGACCCGTCCATAAAGACGAGCTACAAGAAGTACGCATCGCCGAAAGGCGCCGGCGTTATGCAGGGTTATTTTGCGCGGCCCGCCGTGACCCAGCATAAGCTGCCCGCGGTCGTCGTAATACACGAGAATCGCGGGCTCAATCCCTATATCGAAGACGTCGCGCGCCGGCTGGCAATCGCGGGCTTTATCGCGTTCGCGCCGGACGCATTGACGCCGCTGGGCGGCTACCCGGGCAACGATGATGACGGCCGCTCCATGCAGCGGCAAAGAGACCGCGATGAAATGGTTGAGGACTTCGTTGCCGCTGTCGAATTCATGCAACAGCATCCGGACTGCACGGGAAAGGTCGGCGCTGTCGGATTCTGTTTCGGCGGCGGCATGTCGATGCGCCTCGCCGTGCGCCTGCCCGAGCTGAGCGCCGCCGTGGCTTTCTACGGACGCCATCCATCAGCCGAGGAAGCCGCATCAATCCAGGCGCCGCTCATGATCCATCACGCCGGACTGGACGAACGCGTCAACGCGTCGTGGCCGGAATTCGAGAATGGGCTCAAGGAAGCAGACCGGCAATACGTCAATCACGACTATGCGGACGTCAATCACGGATTCCACAACGACACGACGCCGCGGTACGATGAGGCGGCGGCGGAACTCGCCTGGAAACGGACCGTGGAGTTCTTCGAGCGCCACCTCACCTGAGGAGACAATGTCCAAGCTTCGCCTTTCCGCAGTGCTCGCCCTGATGTTGCTGGCGAGCTTGCAGGTGGCCGCGGCGCAGGAAGTGAAGACCGTGCTCGGTCCCCGCAATATTGATCTTCACGATGGCGCAGAGGCGCTCATGGCCGGCGACGGCGAGGAGGGCGTACGGAAGACGCTGCTCGGTCTCGCGTCGGCCCAGGGCATCCGCGAGATGCGGTCGGCGCACGCCAATCTCTGTGCCGGTTACGTAATGATCGACCGTCCCGAGGAAGCGCTGGTCCACTGTGACTGGGTACTGGAGCGGCATCCCGTTCACTGGAAGACGTACAACAATCGTGCGCTGGCCTACATGGCGCTCGGGCGACTCGAAGAGGCCGAGTCGGACATCCTCCGGGGACAGGAGATCAACCCGAACTCGAGAACCCTGAAGATCGTCAAGGGAATGTACCTCGACAAGACCGAACCGGTTACGCCACAAATCGAAATAGACGAGCGCCGTAATCAGTCTGCCGAGAATAACGGTGACAAGCCTACCTAGCGCGCTGCGGACGCTGCTGATCCTGGTCGCCGCGAGCCTCGCGCTGCCCGCCGCGGCGACGGAGGTATTCGAGACCGCAATGACGGATCGCAAGCCGGCGCATACGGTCGTACCGGACTACCCCGAGGAGGCGCGCCGCGACCGCATCGAGGGCGAAGTGCAAGTCTGCTTCGAGATCACGCGTGAGGGCCGCACGCGACGCGTCGCGGTCCGCAAGAGCACCCATCGTATCTTTGAGAAAGCGGCACGGCGTGCCGTCAAGCGGTCGACGTATGTGCCGCTTCCCAGGGGAGCCGAGGTTCCGGCGATAAAAGCCTGCCGGACGTTTCGATTCTCGCTCGAACCCGTGGTGACCGAGAAAGCCGGCTAATCCTCATCGCGATAGCGCGTGCCGAACAGGTAGTCGAAGACAGGGTACGTGATGTTGAAGTTGTAGTGCGTCATCAGGCGTTTGTCGTGATGCCTTATGTGCTGCCTGCGGAGGCTCTCGATCAGCGGCAGGCGGCCGAGCCGCGACCCCGGGTCGCAGTGATAGGCAAAGTGCAATAGCTCGTAATTCAGGAAGTAGAGGATCGCTGTCAGCACGAACAGAAAGCCGACATTTGGCGACGCTACGAAATAGAGAACGGATGCGGCCGGCAGCGCGAAGCAGCCGAAGAAAAAGAGCAGCAATATTGGCGGAAAAAGTACGGCCCGGTAATCCCTTGTCGACTCGAAGCTCGGGGCTTCGTTTGTGAAGAACGAATGGTGTTCGATCGTATGGCGCTGGAAGATGCCGGCGAGTAGTCGCGTCTTGTGGTGCATTGGCCCACGATGTCCCAGGTATTCACTCAGGTTGGCGTACAGGAGCGTGACTGGAATCGTCAGCAATTCCGGCGCCTGCACGCCTTCGAGCATCATGCCGCTCGCCAGCGCGATCAGGGCACTGATGCCGACCGTCGTCGCAAGATGCAGGGGGCCCGAGTAATGAGGCGAGATGCGGCGTTCCCTGAAGGCTGCCCGTGCTTGCCTGACGGGCTCCGGGATGGTTGTCATTGTCGAATTCTGCACAGCGGAGACTCCGTATTGATCTTCGCGACGCGTGAGCTACAGTTTCCCATATGGCTGCTGCCTCGTCTCCCATCGCCTCTTCGCCGCCACTGTCCGGGCTGCACTTGTTGCTGACCTACCAGTGCACCTTCGAGTGCGATCACTGCTTCGTCTGGGGTGGGCCATTCCAGACCGGCACGATGACGCTCGATACCGTCGAACATATCCTCGACGAGGCAGAGAAGCTCGGCACGATCGAGTGGATCTACTTCGAGGGCGGCGAGGCCTTTCTCTATTACGCGATCCTAAAGAGCGGCGTTCGCCGAGCCAAACAACGCGGTTTCAAGGTTGGAATCGTCACGAACGCGTACTGGGCCAACTCGGAAGGCGATGCCCTGGAGTGGCTGCGACCGCTCGCGGGATCGATCGACGATCTTTCCATCAGCAGCGATGGCTACCACGGTAGCGGCGACGGTTACGCAAACCCGGAAACCGCACGCGCGGCCGCCCGAGAGCTCGACATCCCCGTGGACTTCATCTGCATCGCCGAGCCTGAAGCGACCCACGTGCTCGGGGCAACCGGCACGATTCCTGCTGGCGAATCGGCCGTACTTTACAGGGGCCGTGCGGCTGAATTGCTCGCGTCACGGGTGCCGTCGATACCCTGGCAGCAATTCAATGTCTGCCCCTGGGAGGAACTGCGACATCCTGAACGAGTGCACGTAGACCCGTTCGGGTACCTGCACATCTGCCAGGGCATCTCCATCGGCAACCTGCTCGAGCGCCCCTTGCCCGAGATCATGGCGGATTTCCGCCCGGACGAGCATCCGATCGTCGGGCCGCTGCTCGACGGCGGTCCTGCAGAGCTGGTCCGCCGCTACGAACTCGCGAACGAAGACGGCTATGCGGATCATTGCCACCTCTGCTACGAGTCGCGCTGCGCGTTGAGGTCGCGATTCCCTGACGAACTGACGCCGGATCAGATGTACGGCGACGCGTAGCGCAACAAGCCGGATCTGGCAACCAGACTTGCGGGCCTTCGGCCGCTAAGGACCGGCTCGGAGCAAAGGCTCCTCGAGCCACGCCTGTACTTCCACGCGCGGCCCGAAGCCGGGCCAGCTGTTGTCATGACAACCCGAGTTGGCGCAGAAGGTCCTGTTGTTCGTGCCGAACGCAATCCTGCCATGGCAGGTATCGCAACCGGCATTCTCCTCTTCGGCGAGTTCGTCGTGCCTGAAGATGAAATCCTGGGCTGCATGACTGCGAGGAAGACGCATATCCGTCAGATCCATCAGGTCACCCCCGATACGGTCCCGGGTTGTCACGATAGGGATGCCGTGGCACTCGGTGCATCCGACCGGAAGCAGGTCACCTTCGGACGTCTGGTGCCGCCCGTTGTGACAGCGGAAACAGCCTGGTGAGTTCGTGTGGCCCGAATTGTCGGGGAACGATCGCCAGGAGATATCCGCCGCCGCGAACTGATTTCGGCGCAGCAGGCCAGCCATCATTTCCTGTTGGTCGTCGAGCGATTCCCGGCTGCGTTCCCAGGCGTCAGGATACTCGTCCTTGAGGTCGGGGAACTCCTCCCCGTAGCGTGCCCAGGCTTCCCGCACCAGCCGGTGGGCCTCGGCGGCGTCGTCGAAGTCTTCGTTCAGTAGTTCGACGGCGCGCGCCTTGACGTAGGGCAAGCGGGGATCGAGCGTGCCATCGGCCATCAGCTCGTCGATCAACTGCTCCGGGCTGCGGACCGGATGGCCGGCCAGGTTGTGACAATCCTTGCACTCCATGGTGTGTTTGTCTGCAGCGCTGATCTCGGCCGCGTCAAGCCGCGCACTCGGGTCCTCGTAGACGACGACGGTGCCGTCGGCGCGCGTCACTTCGACCCAGGGTATGTTCTGTTTCAGCGGATCGGAGGCAACGAAGCGGACCGCGATACGGGTGTGCTCATCGATGCCCTCGCTCTGACCGCCATGAAACACGCGGCCGTTCGTGCGTACGGGCACAATGACCTTCGTCTCGGTATTCCGTGCATTCGAGGCGAAATGCCGCTTTACGCGTATCGAATTGTGCCGGTGCGGCCTCGTCGTGTGGCAACCCTCGCAGGACTCCCGGGCCACAGGCAGGGACGGCGCCGTAAGCGGTCGCTCGTAGCCGAATATCACGGCCCACAGGTGGCTCATATGGCCGGTTTTCCGGACCATCTGCGGAAACGTCGGAATACGCCCCACATGGCACTCGACGCAGGCCACCTCGGCATGCTGCGATGCCTTGTGCGCGAAGGCATTCTCCGGATGGACGTCGTGGCATGCCTCGGTGCAGAACGCATCGCTATTGGTGTACTCCCAGGTTGCGACACCCGCGGTGCCCATGAGCGCGAGGATCACTACCAGGCCAAGCAACGAACCAATTGTCAGCGGGATCATTTTTTTTGCTTTCATTCGTCCCCCGAGATCGATACGGTGGCATCGTCGTTAATTCACACAAGATTATAGTGGCGTGGTACAGCGGGCGCTATCCGGTTAACGTTATTCCCGCCGGCCGGCATTCAGGTCCAGTACCCTCGTTGCCGCTTCTTCGAGTGATCGGCCATAGCTCAGGATGCCGTCCTCGTGGCCGCCCATGACGGCCAGCTGTGTCCTGCGGAAGTCGGTATCGACGTACAGGCGGCGGAATTCATTCGCCATCTCGGGAGTGCCGTAGGGCACGTCCGGCGACGTCGTCGGCAGCTTGTTCATGTACCGCTGCCAGAGACCCGCACTGTGCACATGCACGATGGCGCCAATGTGCTGGTCGAGCTGATAAATCGCGGCGTGCGTCATTGCTTCCGAAGACGCCTGCGAGAGACCCACGCAGCAAACGCGGTTGCCGTGCACGTTCCATGACGTTACGACCGCATAGTGAGACTTGTCTGTTGTTGCCAGGTGCCCGGTCTGGGTGCCACTGATCATGAACTGTCCGGGCTCGCCGCAACGCACGCTGATGTTGCCGTAGCCTATGCCATGCTCTTCGTATTCGCCGATCAGTCTCGCGTCGTACAGCGGCCGGCGCCAGGTTTCGAGTTCGTCCACGGCAGCGGCATGTGGTGCGGGCGCCCTGGTCCAGAAGCTCTGGTACTTGACGACGCCTTCGTCGATTGTCACGAGGATGTCTTCTCGGGGAACAGTCCGAGCAGCCCTTCTTCGGATGCTTCGCAGATGCCGCGCTCGGTGATGAGCCCGGTCACGAGGCGAGCCGGCGTCACGTCGAAGGCGGGATTGCTCACGGGCGTGCCGGGCGCCGCCGTGTGCACGGACAGGCGTTCGCCATCAAGCACCCCCGGAATATCGGTGACTTCGGCGGCATCGCGCTCCTCGATCGGGATCTCGGCGATACCGTCACGGCTCTCCCAGTCGATCGTCGTCGACGGCAGCCCGACATAGAAGGGAATGCCGTTGTCGTGCGCGGCCAGCGCCTTCAGGTAGGTGCCGATCTTGTTGGCAACGTCGCCACAGCGAGTCGTTCGATCCGTGCCCGTGATCACGATATCGACCTGGCCGTGCTGCATCAGGTGCCCGCCCGCATTGTCGACGATCAACGTATGCGGCACGCCGTTCTCCGCGAGCTCCCATGCAGTGAGCTGGGAACCCTGGTTGCGCGGGCGCGTCTCGTCTACCCAGACGTGCACATCGATGCCGCGCTGCTGCGCGAAATATATCGGCGCTGTCGCGGTGCCCCAGTTAATGGTTGCCAGTGCGCCCGCGTTGCAATGGGTCAGCACGTTCACGGTGCCGCCGTCCTTCTCTTTGGAGATAGCTTCAAGCAGCGTGACGCCGTGTTCGCCGATGCCGCGGCTGATCTCGATGTCCTCGTCGCAAACGGCCTCTGCATCGGCACGAATCAGTTCGATAAGGCGGGGGTCGTCCTGTGCGGCGTCAACGATGTCGAGTATGCGCTCCACGCCCCAGCGCAGGTTAACCGCCGTCGGGCGCGAGGCGAGCAAGGCGTCTGCCGCTTCGCGCACGCCATTTGCAGGGGACGCCGCATGCAGCGCGGCGAGGTACAGGCTCCATGCGGCAGTGGCGCCGATCAGTGGCGCACCGCGTACGTACATGTCGTTGATGGCCTCGACCCCGTCCTGCCAGGTCACAAGGTCGTGAATCCGGTATTCGTGTGGCAGCAGGCGTTGGTCGATGATCTGCACGACCGACGGGTCGTCGGGCTTCAGCCAGATGGTGCGGAAGTCCTCGCCGCCCGGCACCGTTACCCCTCGAGGCCGGCCGCGAGGCGTGCCGAACGCAGTGTGTTGAACATGAGCATTGTGATTGTCATCGGACCGACGCCTCCGGGGACGGGCGTGACCGCTTTGGCAACGGAACACACATCATCGTAGTCGACGTCGCCAACGAGCTTCGACTTGGTCTCGCCGTCGATGATCTTTTCCACGCGGTTGATGCCGACGTCGATGACGACCGCACCCGGTTTGACCCAGTCCGACTTGACCATTTCGGCCCGCCCGATGGCCGCAACGACGATATCGGCCCCGGCGACGACTTGCGGCAGGTCCTTCGTCCTGCTGTGCGTGATCGTGACTGTCGCATTCTGTTTCATCAGCAGGCTTGCCATAGGCTTGCCAACGATATTCGATCGTCCCATGATCACGGCGTTCAGCCCCGAGAGGTCCTTGCCGAGCTCGTCCTCGATCATGAGCATGCAGCCGGCCGGTGTGCAGGGTATGAATGCGTCGCTCGTATGTCCGGCCGTGAGTTTGCCGATATTGACGAAATGAAATCCGTCGACGTCCTTGGATGGAGAGATGGACTGCGTAATCGTCTGCTCGTCGAGGTGATCGGGGAGCGGAAGCTGCACGAGGATGCCGTGGATGGCGTCGTCGTTGTTCAGTTCGTCGACGAGGCGAAGAACCTCTTCCTGGGAGGTGTCTGCCGGGATCGAATGCTGTACGGAATGGAAACCGCAAGACTCGGCGCGGCGCTTCTTGTTACGCACGTAGACCTGGCTGGCCGGGTCCTCGCCGATGATGACGACGGCGAGACCGGGCTTGATGCCATGCTCGCCCAGGAGTCGGGCAGTTTCCTCGGTAATGGTGCCGGCGAGTTGTTCGGCCTTGGCTTTGCCGTCGATCCGTTTTGCAGTAGTCATCTTGATGTTCTCACAGGGTTAAGCGGCGCGCCGCATGGTAACGCCGCTGTCTCAGGCCGTAAAGCAGGCTGGCCGGAGCCATGGCCGCAAATACGTGCTTGAGGGAATGGCCGCTGACGATGCCGCCCGCCGCGAATACGGCCACGTCGAAAAACTCCAGCAGTTTCGCGGCCATATAGAAAAGAATCATCCAGCCAACGTAGGGTCCGAGGTCGCTGCGATCACGGTACAGGAGGACGACCATCGGAATCAGCAGCATCGGCAGGAACTGCACGAGCGCATAGGCGCGCAGGTCCCCGCGCCCCAGCGCCTCGGTGTGGGCCCAGTAGAATACCGAAGCGGCGCCCACCACGAGCAGCGGCAGCAGCAGGCGCTTTGCCAACGGTTCGGACAGGTATTCCCCGACGACGATTGAGACGAAGCCCATGAACGCAATCGTCATGGGCAGCCGATCCCAGACCAGCGTGTCGTTGTCTGGCGCAAGATGGTAATAGCCCGAGCCGAACGCTGTAAGAAAGACGCCAACAAAAAATACCCGCCACGCCCGATTGTTCGAGGCAGTAGCCGCGTCGAGCGAAACAAAGTACAGGCCCACGGCGCCGACCAGCGCGAATGGCGTGTTCGACACGACATCGAGGAAGTTCGGTATGCCGAACAGGGAGCGGCGGTCAGCGAACAGGTGGTAGGCCGGGTCCTGCGCAATCGGGTCAGCGAGCAACGCGGCGATCATGCCGCCGACGAGGACCGCAAGCAGCAGCGCGTAACGCCAGGATATGCCGTTCACCATTCCGGCACGTTACTGGAGGCAATGCGGCTCGGCAAGCCGGTCGATTTCACGCCCTGCGGTTTCGGGATAGAATGCGAGCTACAACGTCAGGCGGCCTACACGTGTCAGCAATCTTTCGCAATCTCCGCGGCATACTCGTCCTCTCGGGCTTCGCGATCAACACGATATTCTGGTTCGTGCCGATTTTCCTGTTGGCTATCGTCAAGTTGCTGATTCCGATCGCCGGGCCAAGACGGTTTGTCACGAAGATAATCATGAATCTGGGCGAGAACTGGATCAGCGTCAATACGGCGAACCTGACCGTTTTCGCTTCGATCGACTGGCAAGCGCGCGGTACCGAGAACCTGCGTGACGACGCCTGGTACCTGGTCATGGCCAACCACCAGACCTGGGTTGACATCCTCGTCCTACAGAAGGTCTTCAATCGCCGCATCCCGTTCCTCAAGTTCTTCATCAAGCAGCAACTGATCTGGTTTCCGGTTCTCGGCCTCGCATGGTGGGCGATGGACATGCCGTTCATGAAGCGCCATTCGAACTCATATCTCGCCAGGAATCCTCACATGAAAGGCAAGGACCTCGAGACGACGCGCCGCGCTTGCGAGAAGTTCCGACATACGCCGACCTCGGTCATTAATTTCGTCGAGGGCACCCGCTTCAGCGAGGAGAAGCGGGACCGACGCAAATCACCGTACCAGCGCCTGCTCATTCCCCGTGCCGGCGGTTTCGCGGTTGCGATGTCGTCGATGGGAGGCCTGTTCGACAGTATTCTCGACGTTACGCTTGCTTACCCCGATGGTCCCGCAGGATTCTGGGAGATATGCTGCGGTCGGCGCGTTCCGGTTATCGCGGATGTGCGCGAGCGGCCTGTCGAAAAGTGGCTGGTTTCCGGGGACTACCAGCAAGATCGTGATTTTCGACGGCGTGTGCATCGCTGGCTCGGTGATATTTGGCAAGAGAAGGACGAACTGTTACAACAGCTACTCGAGAATGCGAGAAGCCAATGACCGAAAGTCGACAATACGACACCGTCGCGTTCGATGTGCGCGACAACGCAACCATGCTGTTCTTCGCCAAGACGTCGGAGATCGGTGATATCAAGGACTACCTGCTGCTCATGCGCACGGTCGACGAGGACTTCGACGAGTCGATCTATATCGAAATCAATGAGCAGCAGTTCGGCGGACATAACCTGATCAAGGAAGCTGCCTTGACGGGCAATGTTCTTACGCTGCGCTTGCACGAACCCGCCGAGGAACTGGGCGGGGTTTCCGATATCGTCCTTACCTATTCAGAGACGACCGAAAACCTGGAAAGTATCGAAGCCGGGGCCTTTCGCGTTTTTGGTGACACGCTGGTCGGCGGCAACGCGTGACCGGTTCCGTGTTCAGCCTCTACATCGTGCGCTGCGCGGACGATACGCTGTACACGGGTATTGCGACCGATGTCCCGAATCGAATTGCCGAACATGAAAGCGGTGCGCGCGGCGCCAAGTACCTGCGCGGCAAGGGGCCGTTGCGACTGGAATTCAACGAGCAGGTCGGTGATCGTTCCTGCGCGTCGCGACTCGAGTATCGGGTAAAGCAGCTCGACCGGCGGCAAAAAGAGGCGCTGATACGGGGCGATCAATCGCTCTCGGCGCTGCTCGATACTCCCGACTCCGCAGATTCAGCGACAGGCTGAGCGTAAATAGCGATCGGCTGACCGAACTCGGGAACGAATAGCTGGACGTCCGTGTCCCACCTGTCGCGTAATGTCTCGAACCACTGTGCCGTTCGCTCGAAATCGCCGAGGAAGCGCGCGCTGACGACGGTTTCGCCAAAAGGTCTCGTGAAATCGTCGAAGTGAATCGGGTAGACGCTTTGCGCGCCTGTGGCCGTGACGAAGGACTGCCAGTAGCGTTCCGCATAGGCGAAGCCCAGGCTTTCGAGGCCACCGACGCCAAGCATTATGACGTCCGCCGGCACATCGGCCAGCGATTTACCGGGCATTCCGGCGCTGCCCTGGACAACAGTCGTGCCCTGCGGATGCGCAATCACGATCGTGTAACTGCCGCCTTCGCGAAAGGCGCTGACGGGCTGCGGCGGAGCCAGGGGCGCGTCGATGTTGCCCGGGAAGACGACGCTTCCGCGCCAGCCCAGGGACGCATGGCTGGACGGAAGCATAGTGACGACGAAGCGGCCGAATTCGTAGGGCTTGCCTGGTTCGACCAGCGAAGTCTGGTCGTCGGGCACGCCGGCACCACGGGCGATTTGCAGGGTTGACTCGGACCCGAGTACCGAAGCGCTGGTGCGATTGGCGATTGCGCCAACGTCCATGGCGTGGTCGAAATGAGAATGCGCAGGAATGATGGCGGCGAGCCGCCGCATGCGGTACTCGTCGAGCGCGTAGTTAATCGTCGCCGCATCGTTGCTGACGGAGCGGTCGAAAATAACGTCGTTGAGCGTAGGCCGCGAAAAAAAGCCGTCAATCAGGAGCTGCGTTTCGCCGTCATCGAACAACAGGGTCGTCACGCCCAGCCAGGTCGCGGTCACCGAATCTGTCGCCGACGCGGCAGCAATCACGGGCGGTGCCCAATCGATGTTTTCGAGACTGGGACGATCGCGCCACAGCCACACGGCAATGGCGGTGACGACAGCGAGTACCGCTGCGACAACAATTGCTGCACGCTGGGCCCGCTGTTTCCACATATCTACTGGCCCGCGGCGATTCTCGCAAGTTGCCCCGTCAAGGGTGCAAGGTAGTTACCGAGGGCGTAACCGAGCAGGGCCATGAGAATTGACGCGGGTACCAGGTTGGGTCGATGGTGCGCGGCCACTATCGGGGCCGATGCGGCTGCGCCGATGTTCGCGGCCGATGCGATGGCGACGCTGTGAACGTCCACGCGGAAGATCCACGCGCCCGCCAGGCAGAATAGCCCGTGTATGGAGATCCAGATGAAGGCTCCCAGCACGAAAGCCGGCGCTTCGGCGAGGCCCGCGACCGATGCGCGCGCGCCCATGCCGGCGACAAACACGTACACAAGCGCGGTGCCGATCGCCGTCGCATTTGGGAGCTTCGATATTCCCGTCGTTGACAGGATCAGTGCCAGCGTCGTCACGAGCAGAATACGCGTCGTGGTTTCCGAGAAGACAGCGGCGGCGTCGGGCGAGGTATCCGCAATCCACTGTGCGATACCTGGTGCCAGCGCGTGTCCGATTGCCGTAACGCCGAATACCACGGCGGCGAGAAACAGGTACTGCGGCATCGTTGGCGCCGTATCTTCCTCGGCATGCAAATCGGCCGCCGCATCCATGGCTTCGAGGCGATCGGCCGGCACGCGCGCCCACTTGTTGAACTTCTCGGCGAAGTCGCGCGACATCAGCAGTAGCGGCAGCCAGACGATGTAGATGACGTTGTCGGCGATCACGGCGAGCCCGAGCTGTGCCTCGGAAGCGCCGAGCATTTCCTTCGTGGCGAGCATGTTGGCCGTGCCGCCTATCCAGCTGCCGGCGAGCGCACCGAAACCTTTCCACGCGTCGTCGGAAAGCCAGCCGTGCACGATCAGGTACGCAACGACGCCGCCGACCATGACGCCGGCCGTTCCCATCAGCATGACGAGCACGCCTTTGCCCATGACACGCACAACGGCGGGCACGTCGACCTTGATCAGCATCAGGACGATGAACACGGGCAGCGCGTACTGGCTCAGTCCCGTGTAGATGATCGACTTGCTCGGGATGACGTCGAAATTGTTGAGGAATACGGGCGTCGCATAAATGAAAAGCAGAGGCGGAACATAGTTGAAGAGCTTCGCTTCAGTGACCTGGGCCAGGAAGAAGAAAAAGGCCGCGACGGCACATAAAACAGCCAGTACGCCGATTGGCGAGGAGATCAGGGTTTGGGTGGTTTCCATGCAACACGCCTCGGACCGGTAAGTCGCCGCTGAGTATAAAGCATCAGCCGCAACGCCGCGTTGTGCTCGATGGATCAGCTGAAGCTGAGTTGCGCCGCGTGGTCCTTGCGACTGGATTCATCCGTTAGCGCGGCCGCCTTGACGGTCAGCCAGACTGCGTCCCAATCCTCGATCTTGCTGGGTCCGAACACGAACTTCGCAATGAAATTCTCGAGGTCTCGAACGTGAATAACGTTCTGTGGCGGCGCCGAAGTGAACTCGACGGATCCCGTGAAGATAACGAGATTCGCCACGGGCACGTCGGGCACGACTTTCATCAACGCGCGCCTGCGGCCCTCGTTCTGTATCAGGGGATTGAGGAAGCGGCGACGCCTGACGCCATCGACATTGGTCCACTGGGCTTCTTCTTCGCCGCCGAATACGATGCCGTTGTAGTGCTTGGTCTGGATGCACAGGATGCCGCCGGCGGTCAGGATGGCATGATCGATTTTCGCGAGGCCGCCGTAAGCGCCCGGCAGGATGAAATCGTGCAATACGTCAGGGCTGCGCTTGTCGAGTGCCGTACGAATCCGCCACTGTCCGATTTGTGCCGTGACGAAGCGCGCAGCGTGGTTCGCGGCCGAGCGAAATACCAGCGTCAGCAACAGGGCGCCTGCGATCGTGAATATGAACATGGCGGGGCCGACACTCGTAATTCCGGTCTGGTAGTTGGCATCCGCGGCCAGCGCGGGCAGCGCCACGAGTGGCAGGCTGGTGAGAATTGTGCGCCCCGGTTTCAACATAAGGCAGAGACTAAGCCTGTTTGCGCCTCGGCGCATCGAATCAGGTCACGTTTTTGCGTCTTGCCCCGGGTAAGCGAGGTAATAGCCGTCCACTTCGGCGACCTGGATGCGGGTTTCATAGGTATCGCTGAGCAATTCGCCCGTCAGGACCTCGTTTTTCGGCCCGTCGGCGACGATCCGGCCGTGCTTCAGCAGAACGACACGGTCGACGGCGGGCGGGATCTCATTGAGGTGATGCGTGACGATAATGACGTTGCGGCCGGCGCTCGCGAGTTGCTGCAAGCGGCCGAGGTAGTCGAAACTCGCGGCGAAATCCAGCCCGGCCGTGGGTTCGTCGAGGACCAGCGTGTCGGGCTCGTGCACGAGGGCACGAGCCAGCAGACAGCGACGTTGCTGGCCCGTGGACATGGATTTCAGGGCTGTTCCGGCGAGCGCGTCGACGCCAAGCTCGCGCATCGTGGCTCGCGCGGCTTCGAGCTGTTGAGCGCTGACGCGCCTGGCCAGCGTGCCGTGTACGCCGATGCTGGAGTGAAAGCCCGAGACGACGACTTCGAGCGCAGTCGTCGTCGGTGTGTAGCGCTGCTGCAAGTCCTGGGAAACGACACCGATGTGTTTTCGGAGCTCCCAGACGTTCCAGTGCTCGAGGCCCAGGATGCGCACCGACGAGTCATCCGTCACCACGGGATAAAGCTCGCGGTTGATCACCTTGAGCAGCGTGGTCTTGCCCGCGCCGTTCGGCCCGACAATGGCGACACGTTCATGCTGCGCAATTTCGAGGTCCAGGCCTTCGAAGACGCACGTCGATCCCCGCCAGATCGTTGCATTGCGGATTTCGATGAGTTTGGCTTCCGGCGGCATGGGTATTCCAGGTTGCGAGACGGAACACTATCACGCTCAGGATCGTCGTCATGCGCACCTCCCCGATGCTAAGCTCATGGTATCCGCCGTATCCGGACACGCCTTATGCCTGACGGCCTGATCATACTGCTCGTCATGATCGCCCTGATCGTTGTCTACACGATTGCAAAGGTACTGCAACTCATGCGGCTCAGCGATAAACAGTGGGAAGAAGTCGACAAGAGCAAGCTGCGGGAATGGGACGACGACGAGGACGAGTGATCGTCATGCGTTCGTGTCGCCGCGCAATAGCTGCTCCAGTTCGTCAGCCGTGTCCTTGACTGACTGAATGAGTTTTTCTTCCGATTCATGAATTGCGTGCTGCTCCACGAGCAGTCGGGAGTCGCGCTCGCAAAATGCATTGACGATGTCTTTCGCCTGCTCGTCGGAATGACCGAGCGTCGTCAGCACCAGTTCGGTCATGGCCAGGCTTGAAAGCAGCGTTTCGCGGAATATATGTTTTACACCGAGGTCCATGAGCTTGTGCGCATGACGCCTGTTTCGCGCGCGCGCAATGATTTTCAGGTTGGGGAAATGTCGCGTGACCGCCTCGGCGACCTGCATGGATTTTTCGAGGTCCGAGATCGCGAGTACGAATATCCGGGCGTTGCCGGCGCCGGCGGCGCGCAGCAGGTCGAGCCGCGATGCGTCACCATAGTGCACGTTCGCCCCGTAGCGTCGCACGAAATCGACCTGCGTGGAGTCGCTCTCCAGCGCAGTAAACGGTTTGCCGATGACGTTCAGCAGGCGACCCACGACCTGCCCGACCCGGCCAAATCCGGCTATCAGGACATCGTCCTGATGATCTTCGGGCATCTCGTCGTATTGCGGCGCTTCCGGCGTCTCCTTCTTCTGCGTGAGTCGTTCGGCCAGCCCGTAGAGCAGCGGAGTCATCATCATCGATACGGCCACGGCAAGCACCAGTTCGTCGATCAGGCCGGGGGCGAGCGCTTGTTCGGCACGGGCGATGGCCAACAGCACGAATGCGAACTCGCCGCCCTGTGACAGTACGATCGCAGTCTTGAGAGCGGCACGGGAATCGCACATGCCGAAAAGGCGGGCCAGCGGAAAAAGCACGGCCGCCTTCGCCGCCATCAGGAGAGCGACGATAACGAGGATCCTGCCAGGAATCTCGAGCAACAACTCGATGTTCACTGACATACCAACGGCGATGAAGAACAGGCCGAGGAGCAGGCCCTTGAATGGCGCGATGTCGGCTTCGAGCTGGTGGCGGTACTCCGAATCCGCAAGAAGCATGCCCGCGATGAAGGCGCCGAGGACCATCGACATGCCCACGAACTCCATCAAGAGCGCACTGCTGATCACGATGAGCAGTGCCGTCGCTGTGGAGATTTCCGGAATACCGGATTTTGCGGCCGTCCGCAGGATCGGCCTTTGCAAGAGACGGCCGCCAATGATCAGCCCGGCAATCGTGCCGGCCATCAGCCCGATCCTGGTGAAATTGATGCCCTCGTCGAAAGACGCGTTTTGTCCAAGCAAAGGCAGCAGCGCGATAAGCGGAATCGCGGCAAGATCCTGGAACAGCAGTATCGAGAACGAAGCACGGCCCTGGTGCGTGGCGAGCTGCTTCTTTTCAGCCAACATCTGCAGAACGAACGCGGTCGATGATAGCGCGAGCACGAGTCCCACGACGATGGCCGCGTTGCCGGAGAGACCCATTGCCCAGGCAATGAGGGTGATGGCCAACGCGCTGCAGACCACCTGCGCCGTGCCCAGGCCGAATACCATGCGACGCATGACCCAGAGCCGCGAAGGCTGCAATTCGAGCCCGACGATGAACAACAGGAACACGACGCCGATTTCCGCAAAATGCAGGATATGCTCGGCGTCGGTGACCACCGCAAATCCGAACGGCCCGATAACGATGCCGGCGGCAAGGTACCCGAGCACGGATCCGAGGCCCAGGCGCCGACTGAGCGGCACACAGACAACGGCGGCTAGCAGATAGACGAGGGTTTGCGCAAGTAAACTCATATTGGTTCCGACGCGATAGTTTCGATTACACTTACGCCATTCGGCGCGCCGCCGAATAGTAGTGAATTGGCGAGAATACTTCAGGTTGGCAATATGCACATAACCGGGCTCGGTACAGGCAGGACCCTCTTGGCACTCATTGCCGGCAGCCTGGTGCTTGCTGCGTGCAGCGAGCCGGAACCCGAAGCCATGAGCGCGCCGGCTCCCGCCGCTCCGCCGCCGCAGGTAGCGGACGAGGCCGTCACTCTGAATCGTGAGTCGCAGGTCCGTGCCGTCATCTCCGAGAACATGCCCTATGCGGAAGTCGGGGACGAGCTGGTTTATGGCTACTTCGTCGCGCCGTCCGATATGTTTGAGCCGCTGCCCGCGGTCATCATGATTCACGAATGGTGGGGCTTGACGGACGAGATGCGTGCCCGTGCCGATCGTCTGGCGGCACAAGGCTATATCGTGCTTGCGGTCGACCTTTTCGGCGGGAAGACAGCGTCTGACCCGGCGACGGCGCGCAAGCTGATGCTGTCGGTGGTCGAGGACCCCGATACGGCCAACGAGAAGATCCGCGGCGCCTTCGAGTTTGTCAGTGAGACGGCCGGCGCTCCGCGCGTCGGCTCGATCGGCTGGCGTTTCGGCGGTACCTGGGCACTGAATGCCGCCCTCCTGTTTCCCGACGATCTGGATGCCAGCGTCATCTACTACGGCCAGGTGACGAGCGATGAGGACGAACTGCGCTCCGTCAATGCGCCGATACTGGGCTTGTTCGCGGCTGACGACATCAGCATCAAGATTGATTCGGTCGAAGCGTTCAAGGCCGCGCTCGAATCGCTACGGAAGGAATACGATATCGAGATTTATGCGGGTGTCGGGCAGCGCTTTGCCAGCGAATCAGCGAAAACCTACGATGCGACGGCTGCCAACGACGCCTGGAATCGGACGCTTGATTTCTTCAGCCTTCACCTGGCCGGCGACGGTACCGCTGCCAACGGATCCTGATCCGACGCTCTCTTGCACACGAGCCGCAGCGGCAGTTTCAGGCTTGCAAAGCTGACTGATCGGCCACTTTGAGCGACACATCGTAAGGAAAGCTGGGCCGTCGCGACCCCTGCAAGCAGCACCTCTTCGTTATCCTCATTTCCGTTTGAACAGAAGTCACCCGTTGTGATCGGTGCGATCTGGTTCGCGGGCACCGTTATCACGGCGTCGAGGCTGGCGTCATCCTCGTTCGGGGCGTAGCGTTGGTAAGCGTCTGCGATGCTGATCGTGACGGATTCGGCCACGGCGTCGTCCGGGCAATCGAACTCGGCACGGACGGAAAAATCGAGCCGCGGCAGCCTGATCGCGCGATTCTCCTTGCGAGGCGCGATCTCGGCACGCGCTTCGCTGGCGTAAGCGGCCAGCTCCGCATCGGCGAAGGCAGGCTGCATCAGCCAGGCGATCCACAGGGCCGGTGTTATGACAGCTCGTATTTGCATAATCGCACCAAGGCTACGGCTGCCTGTCGTAAAATCAAGAGAAAAGGGGATCGTATTTGATCAAGAAAGCCATGCACCTGACTTACAAAGCCGCGCGTCGCGTCGTTATCGGCGTCGTCGGGGCGACAGTATTGCTGATAGGCCTCGTCATGATCGTGACGCCGGGGCCTGCAATTATCATAATCCCCGTCGGCCTTGCCATACTCAGCATCGAATTTACCTGGGCGCGGCTGTGGCTCAGGCGCCTGCGCAGGTCGATCAGCAATCGAAACTCGAATGAACTCGACCGTCGCGCCGCCGCTCATCGGCAGCGCGTTGAAGACTAGATAAAGAAAAAGGCGCCGGAGAACTGAATTATTCGATAAATCCAGCGGGCCGTTCCGACACGGAGCGGTCTCCGGCGCCCAAGCTAACGGCAGGGGGGTGCCGTCGGGCCTTCCAGGGCCCGTTTCGGCCGGAATCCGATCCGGCCTTGCCCGGAGGTGCCGCCAGGTCGTCAGGGGGGAGAGAGACCTGGCCGGCGTGCCGCCGGGTAAAGCAACGCCTTACTCGGCGTCGCTAAGAGAGATGCGGTCGTGAATCTCGATATCAAGGTTCGTTTCGGCCGCGAAAGCCGAGCTCGCCGCGGTGGAGACGCCGATCAATACGATCA
>Ga0209567_10000102_pt1 | contig 41747 bp, 33 predicted proteins | sample COG_12_FD_184756 | JGI IMG/M metagenome (GOLD analysis project Ga0209567, IMG submission 184756) | Pelagic marine sediment microbial communities from the LTER site Helgoland, North Sea, for post-phytoplankton bloom and carbon turnover... | ecosystem: Environmental > Aquatic > Marine > Neritic... | reverse complement strand
TCCAGGGCGATGCGGGGATCGAGCTGCAGCACGATGCGGTGCCCGGCTTTCGGCTTAGCCACGGACTCGCCGCCACGCCGTCATAATCTCCGGGGCCGGATGTTGGGCCGGAAAGACACCTATACCCTGGCAAACTCCGACCCTATCCATCGTCGTTTTTGTTCGGATCCGTGTCGGAGATCGCCGATCCAGCATGCAGATTCACGTGCCCCGCATACCCGGATGCCAATGTGACGCTGCGTGGCGTCAGGGGGGCGCGATGTTGGCCGTTGAGGATCGCTTGTGGAACCTCACCCATCGCCTGGCGGGCCTCGAGACTTCTGCCCGATTGCCGGCGCACCGATTCGCGATCGATCTTCAAGAACCGGTAGCTTTGGGGAATCAAGAACAGGGCGCGGAGTTTGCGGGCAAAGGCCTGATGAACCTGCGCGTCCCCATCCAAAAGCCCAATGTGGCGGGCGGTCAATGCCGAGCAAACCAGCCGGTCATACTGCGCCAGCAGCTGTGCCCCGCGATACGCATAAGGATTGGCGAACTTGAGGTGAATCCGGTAGGGCCGCGTGGACGCCGCCACACGTACCTCCATCGCGGTCATCTGTTCCAGTTGCCGGTCCAACTCCGCTTGCCGGCGATCGATCGCGGCTCGGGTGATCTCGATGGCGTCATGGACCTTGACCAGCCACCAGTCGGCATAGGGATCGTCGTTTCTCGCCGCCTGCCAGATCACACGCAAACGATTCGCAAATCCGACCAGGCCAATGATCGTGGGTTTATCGGGTGACCCGTTGCGACCGTGAATGAGCTGCTGCGCCTGAATCGTCTGGACCGTCAACCAGACCTCGCCTTGGAGGGCGCCCGGCTTCTCCGGCCGGGGGATCCGATCGACACCGTGCGGGTCCGGATGCAACAGTATGGGGCTTCGGGCGTGCATGGCCCTATTGAGCACCTTCCTGGTCGGCATCGCCAAGCAACAATCCCATCGACTGTTGTCGGAGTTTCCTCGGCACCTGCCGGTGAGTTCGAATTTTGAACTCTCGGTAGTAGTAGTAGTTTTATATATATAACTACTACTACAACACCCATGATCAAATTTTGGGCGTATAAAATTTGTACACGGTCGCCCACCGTGTCCAAATTTTGATCATGGTGAAGCCCGCCTTCCCAAATTATGCCCAGGGCATATCCCTAATGACTTTAACTTTCGTCCCTAACACATTGATTTTTCGTAGGCGGCGGCAGGCCGATTTTCTGACGGATTTCCGCGATCCACACTCTGCCGGCCACCATTCGCCTTTTCCGCTCAGCTTCGGTCTCCGTGGCGGGGTTGGGCAAAGGGTGTTCTGACCCAGCCTTTTTCCGTTCACACCGCCGATCCCGGACCTTGACCCCCAGTTTCGGTTGGAATGTGCCTTGCGTCATCCGCTTACAGAGTGCATGCAGGAAACTGATTTCGTCGTATACGGGCGTCATCCCCATAGCTTCCGCGCGAAAACGGCCTTCCAGTTCATCGAGGATGGGCTGGCGCTGTTCCGGCGCGAGTTTACTTAAGCATCGAGCGGCGATGTCGCGCATGTTGCGACCGAAACGAGCCGGGTAGACCAGGGGTTCCGCGTCTTCTCCGGTGAGTTTGAATTTTGAGCTCTCGGTAGTAGACCCTTTATGGTTATCACGACTACTACGACCCCGGTTCAATTTTTGTGCGTGCAAATTTTGAACGTGGTCGCCCACCGTGTTCGAATTTTGGTCATGGTGAACTCCGCCTTCCCGGTCAGGGGTCACGCCGCTGCGCAGCCGCTTGCCGACAGGTTGATTGAAAGAAAAGAAACGTCGGGGTTCACCCGCTGCGTGGCTGCGCTCTCTCCGCTGCGCTAGCGGCTGCGGCACACCGATCTCCCCGCCTGCCTGACACTCCGCGTGGATTGACTCGAGAACACCCTGTGCAACCGCACGCACCCGGGCATGACCATGGGCTGATGCCTTGTCAAGGAAATCCAGGTAGTCAGCATCGAGATGGCAGGCATCGGCGAGCGGCAGCGGCTCTTCGTGCAGAGCATAGACGTGACCGCGAAACCGTTCGCTGTCCTGGCGCACTCGTGCGCACAGGGTCAGCCAGCGTGTCGCCCGCAAAATGGCTATAGCGCGGGCGATCGTCTGCCGGGACGAAACGTTCGCCATCCTGCCGATGGCCGCGTAGGTGGGGAACACAATGTTACCGCCCGTATCGCAAACCGCAAACCGGATCACCATCCAAACCAGTTTGTCCACCGGTTCAAGCACGGGATCTATCACCACCGCGGCCGGAAAGGACGGTTGCCGGTTCCCCAGAAATATCAGTCGGTCGTCACATGCGCTATCGCGGGCAGCCTGGTGAACCGTCTCCTGGATTACGGCATCTAGGGCAAGCGTTTCCGGACGAATGGCACGGGTCATTCATGGGCGCCCGCCTGAACGGTCTCCTCATCGATGGGATCATTCAGGTTGCCGAACTGCGCCCAACGCTGGGTCTGGTTCCAGATCGCGCGCATCGACAGTCCGGTGTCGCGATGAATGTCCAGATACGCTTCCGGCCTCAATAATCCCGACGGCTCACCGTCGACCCGGTCCGACCAGACCGCCCAGAGCCGATGCGAGTTCGCCTCGTCCAGTTCGCGGGGCCGGCCGACGGCCGGATCCACCGACAGGATGCGCCGAAGCCGCGTATAGTCCCGCGGGTTCAATCCAAACAGGACCTGCATCATCTCCTGCGGGGCGTCGGCAGCGATCAATGTCTGAATGGTTTCTTCCGTCGCCCTTTGCTCGATCAGACGATGGATCATCGGCCAGTACACCTGCCGGTTGAGCGTGATCTCGAGACAATGTGCGCGCAGGGCCCCGATGCGGTAGAGATCCGCGACCTGCATCGCGCGCAGGGCCTCGATTTCTTTGACACCGAAGTGGAGGTCGCGGAGCGCCGCATGGTCCCCTTCGGCCAGGCAGCGCATGGCGTAGATCAACACGGCGGTGACCAGATCCGCTTCCTTGGTGCGCTCCATCAAGGTACCTCCCAGATCGACGTCCCGGTGTCCGCCGGTAGGCCGCCATCAGATTCAAGAGATCGGCCCAGTCCCGATCATGCAGCACCCACCACAGGCGGTAGCCGGTGTGTCCGGGATCGAGCGTCCAGATACTGTTGAACAGGAGTTCCGCATCCTGATCCTCCAAAGCGCGCCGGAGGACCGAGTCACTCGGCAACACCGGCACAATCGATTCGATCGGCGCGACGGTCATTTCAGAGCACGCCGCGAGCTGCCACCAGAGCGTGCAGACCTGCGCCAGAGCGTCTTCATCGAGTTGATCCGCCAGGCCCGGGTCGGGCACATCACGCAGCACAAAACCCAGCCCCTTTCCGGGCAACGGCACAACCAGGTCGCCAATGCCATTACGCTGCGCCAGGCGCGCCGCAAGCGTCCAGAGCCGCCCGCGCAATGACTTCAGGTCGGTAGGGTAAGACGGATCGACATCGAGTTGGGGTTGGGGATCCTCGGTAGTCAGGTCGTCCGGGTATTCCTGGAGCTCGGTCAGGGTTTCTTCAGATCTCAGGGGACCTTCATCCGCCGGGGTGGGCCCGACTTGATCTGCTTCACCAATATCGAACACCTCACCTTGCGCCGGATCTTCGTCAGTGTGGTCTGGATCTCCCGGTTCGGCGGGCGACTTTATAGGCACAAACTCAGGAACCTCAACCGCCCGGCCGGTGAGCTCGGCATCGAGCGCCATCCGGATGGTGTGCAGGCTCACCTCGGCCGCCTCGGCCATCTCGGTTTCCAGCGCGCCCTGCAACAGATCCGTGTCCCAGTCCGGTCCATCATAGCGGCGGCACAAGGCTTCGAATACGGCGTCGAATTCGCTGTCGTTGCCGCGCTGGCGCCAGATCCGTCGGGCCGCCCGCTCTTGGGTTCGGATCCGCCCGACTTGATGCTTGCCCAGTCCGGCCTCCAGGGCCTTGGGGATCAGCGGCAGCAATCGCTCCACGGCATAGGCCATGCGGGAAATCAGGCCCTGGTGGATACGATAGCCCGCTTTCTTGAGTTCGGTATCCAGCTGCGCCTGGGAGAGATCCTTGACCCCCAGCTCCCCGGCCAGCAGGCGCCGGGCATCCTGAATCGCCCGTGCCTTGTCGATGAAGGTCAGGTTGCCGCGGAGATCGTTTTCCCGAAGATGGGCCAGCACCACATCGGACTCTCGTGTCCAGGGTTTGAACACACACGGCACTCTGGAGAACCAGCCCTCCCCCGTTTCCTCGAACAGTTCCTTAAGGATCGTAAGACGCGTGTTCCCGCCGGTGTGAACGATGTAGTCCGCGGCATCGGGCCGCTTAGTGATTACCAGTGGCTGATCCAGTCCGTGGCGTCGAATCGAGTCCTTGATCCGGTCGTATTCGGGATTCGGGCCGTGCCTCGGGTCGCGCTCGTAGCGCCGGATGCGGGCGATGTCGACAATCAGGGAGGCTGATGCACTCCCATCAACCCGCTTCAGCTCAGACTGATTCTCGGGCGGTGCTTTCTGGGTCACCGGTTATCCCCCGGTATGCAGACCAGAAAAGATCTCGGGGTGGCGCACCAGACTTTCGCGCGGTACCAGTTCCAGCCGTCCTTCGGAACGGGCCGCCACCTGCCGGCTGACCTGCTCGATGCGGGTCGCCATCTGCGGGCTTGCATTGCGATGCTTGCCGGCAAGCTGGTACAAATACGACACGGATTCGTTGCAAACCGCGGCCAACTCGGCCCGTTCCCTTTTTGTGGCGTGTCGCAAAAAGGTCTTCAAGTCCATGATCCGATCCTTTGTCTCATACGCCCGCACATTAGCAGCGCGTATTGCGCGCATCAAGCTAACCCAGCACAATATTCTTATCCTTGTGCTAAATAGTTTGCTATAGTTCAGCCATGGCCCGTCTCCACGAGCAAATCCGCCGTAACAACCTCGAGCTGCTGATTGCCGCGGCCGGCTCGGCGACCCGACTGGCTGAACGGGTCGGTACCAACAGTTCCTACCTCAGCCAGGTTCGGCGCAGGATGCTGACTAAAAAAGGCACCCCCCGGAACATCGGTGACGATCTCGCTGGAAAGCTGGAACGGGGCATGGGCAAGCCCGAAGGCTGGATGGATGAAACGCACGAGGCAGAATGGGGTCGGTTGCCGAGTCCCGGAAAGCAGGTCAATGCGTACCCGGGCCCGGATATCAAAGCCTGCTACCCGGTGATTTCCTGGGTGCAGGCCGGGGAATGGATGGAAATCGCAGAGGATTACGAGCCGCAGTATGGGGCAGAACTCCTCCCCTGTCCGGTCAAATGCAGCCCGGAGACCTATGTCCTGCGCCTGCACGGCGTCAGCATGGAGCCCAAATTCCACGACGGAGATCTGATCTTCGTCGACCCCAACGTCGAACCAGTCCATGGAAGATACGTCGTCGTGATGTTGGAAGACACGGCGGAGGCGACCTTCAAGCAGCTCATCGTTGAGGGCGGGCGCGAGTATCTGAAGGCACTCAATCCGAACTGGCCGGACCCCATCATCGAGGTCAACCAGAACGCGCGCATCTGCGGTGTCGTGGTATTTAAGGGAGAGATGGTTTGATGCTCACCATCATCACACTAGAACGTCCGCTTAGACACCTATCAGCTCTGTCTCGTATTTATCACCTCGCTAAACATTCTTCTTTGCCAATTCAATTCGCTCAATGATAGTGTCTTCAACAATATTCAATACTCGAAAGAAGCCGGGTTTATTGGGAGCAAGACCAAACAACAATACCCTGCCCAATTTGCGCAACCAATCGAAACACACATGCAGAAGTTCGGCATTCTCGAAACGCTGTGCTCCACCCCGGCGTTTGCGCCAGAGTCAAGACGGAGTCTTATCCATATCCGCTGTTGGTGCTACTCATGCCGGTGAATTGGCTCACAGTCCGCAAGTTTTCCGAGGAAACCGGTTACTCAGAATACGCCATTCGCACAAAAATTCGAGACGGTGTCTGGCTCGAAGGGCGAGTGTGGAAAAAGGCGCCCGATGGGCGGGTGTTGATCAGTGTTAACGGTTATCACCAATGGGTAGAAAGCCGCGCACCGGTGTCCGCGCCGTCAGCGCATCTTCTATCGAAATCTCCTTTACCTATCAAGGAAAACGTTGTCGCGAGAAGATCAAGCTCAAGCCCACCCCCGCTAACCTGAAACGAGCAGAACGCCATCGTACGGCCATTCTAGATGCAATTGAAAAAGGAACTTTCGATTACGCCGTTACTTTCCCGGATTCAAAACATATATCGGTTTTCAGCGACCAGCCAGGAGCAGCAATAACTGTAGAAAGTTTTCTGTCGAATTGGTGGCGCGCAGAAGCAAACGAACTTAAAGCGTCTACACGCACCGTTGATCACCGTATTCTGTTCAATCAAATAATTCCCGAGTTCGGTAATCTAGCACTGACAGATCTGAAATGGCACCTGATCCGTGATTGGGCCAAATCGAAAGGTTGGAGCCGCAAGACGCAAAACAACAAACTAAGCCTCCTCAGGCGCGCCCTCAATGAGGCTGTTGAACAAGAACTAATCCTCCATCATCCCATGGCTAACAAAGTCATCCGACGTCGTAAAACGCGCAACGAGTCTTCGGTGTCATCCAAAACTAAAATCGATCCCTTCAGTCATGAAGAACGCGCTGCACTGATTGATGCCGCGCGCGGTCAGCTGAAGAACTTGGTTCAGTTCGGCTTCTGGACCGGACTTAGATTGTCTGAGTTCTTTGCGCTCAACTGGGGAAACGTAGACTGGATCAACAATAGGATATATGTCGAAGGTGCACTAACTCAGTCTGCGGAGGAAATTGAAGAGACCAAGACCGAAGCAGGCGAGCGAATTGTCTATTTATTATCACCGGCCCTGACAGCTCTGAGAGCACAAAAAGAACATACTTTTCTACAAGGCGATGAAGTCTTCCAAAATCCGCATACTAGAAAACGTTGGACCGGTGATTTGGCTCTTCGAGCTCGTCAATGGAAAACTCTTTGCAAACGGGCTGGTGTTCGTTATCGACCACCTGGGCAGATGCGCCACACGTTTGCCTCGATGGCACTCATGGCCGGTGAGGCACCTCAGTGGGTAGCCGCTCAGATGGGTCACACCGACTGGACATTCACGGCAAGAGTTTATTACCGGTGGATTCCCAGAGATGCTGGAGACGCCGGTAGAAAGGTGTTTGAGAGGTGGGGAAATAGCTCCTAAGAAGAACGTTTGAAGCAGTTCTCCGTTGTTGACATCGATTAGACTTGCCGCCACGACACATTAGCCCATTAGCTCATTAGCTGAGTCATTGAGTGACAAGAATCGTGTCTAAAATCGTGTCTAACTCGAGCCCAAACAGCCCCAAAACACCCCTAAATTTAGACACGATTGTTAGCTAAGTTATTGATTTTATGGCGGAGAGGGAGGGATTCGAACCCTCGATACGGGTCAACGTATACACACTTTCCAGGCGTGCGCCTTAAACCACTCGGCCACCTCTCCCGCGTCCCGCAAAATGCCGGATATTCAGGGCGGCGAAGATTAAACCAGAAGCGTAATGGGTGCAATCCGGAGGTAACGATAGGAGAACCCGTGCTTACAAACCGCCGGATTACGAGCTACTGGCTTACGGCGGTCCAGGTTCCACTGGCGATGACGTTCGCGGAATTGGTCGCCGTCGTACTCCAGGCTCCGGAAAGCGTGATGATCCCGCCCTGCTCACTGGCGACGCCGTTCACCGACACCGTGATACCGCCATTGACTGCCAGGATTGCCACCTCCCCGGTCGTCGCGTTGTAAGTGCCGTTGCCTGAGAAACTGAAGGCCTGTACGCACTGACCGGTGCCGCTTCCGCTGCTGGAGACCACTGAAAAGGCCACGGTGATGGTGCTGCCGGATTGTGAGATGTTGAGGTTGAACGTTCCTTCACAGGTGAAAACCCCAGCCACGCCGACGCCGCTGCCCTCCCAGGTACCGCTGTAGCTGCCGGATATGTTTTGCGGAATGGTCGCGCCTTCCGTCGAATCGCCTCCGCCATCTGAACTGCTGCTGCCACCACCGCAGGCAGCCAGCAGAAGATACATCGTAACCAGGAATGTCGAAAATGCAGTTTTCAAGAATGTGCCTCGCTGGTTGAATACACCGGTGCATATTTCGAAGAATCGTAATACATCTTACATCGATCTACCAGTGTCAAAGTCGAAGGTTCGAATGAATGTTATCAGTCGATACTAACAGGTTTGCCGCATCCCCGTTTTGGCATTGCGCGCCAAATCGTTGTTAAGTAAAACGAGATCCGTCAAGACAGCACTAATTACAGGTGTAACAAAGCTGGCGGTGAGGGTGGGATTCGAACCCACGGAACGCAGAGCGTTCACACGATTTCGAGTCGTGCGCTTTCGACCGGACTCAGCCACCTCACCGATAACTGGTATCTACTGACGGGCCAAGGTACCGTCGTCTCATGAATTGAAGGAATATGCAGTGTTTCCAGTATGGCGCTGTCTGCCAGACATGGGCATCGAGAACGAAAGCAGCTAAGCTTACGTATGTTGTCTGGATCTCACAACCCCTGGATTCAATTTTGTCCAACATGCACCGTTCGACATCGGATTCTTCACCATTTTACAAGAGAGGTGCACCCCTGATCCTGGTCCTCGTGGCCATTGCCCTGCTACCTCTCTTTTTGATCTACGATCGTCCCCGCGGCGCCGCCCTGAACGAAGTAAAACAAAACGGAATTTTAAGAGTGCTCACCGTCAACAGCCCGACGACCTACTACGAGGGCCCAGAGCATGCAATGGGTCTGGAGTACGAACTGGCCAGCGGACTCGCGAAAAGACTCAGGGTCGAACTGGCCATGGAAACGGCGGACAGTATCGCGTCTATTCTGCCGCGATTGACTCGGGGCGACTCGCATTTTGCCGCGGCGGGGCTGATCGTCAGCAAGGAACGTGAACAGATTGTCAAATTTACGCCGCCATACCAGGAGATCCAGCAGCAGGTGGTCTATCTGATGGGCCGCAAGCGACCCAAATCCGTCGAAGACCTGTTGGGACGGGATATCTCTGTCGTGGCAGGAAGCAGCGCCGCCCATCATCTCAATGCACTGAAAGCCTCGCACCCGAACCTGCGGTGGACGGAAACGAGCGACAAGAGCGCGGATCAACTGCTGTACGATGTCTGGCAAGGCGAGCTGCAGATCACCATTACCGATTCCCATGTCATCGCGGTCGCCCGCCACCACTACCCCGAGCTGGCAATCGGTTTCGATATCAGGGAATCAGTAAAACTGGCGTGGGCATTTCCGATGAACGACGACGACAGCATTTACGATATTGCTGTTGACTATCTCAAGGAACTCAAAGAAAACGGTGAGCTGGACCGACTGTTGGAACGATACTATGGTCTGACCGAGAGTTTCGACTACATCAACGTTTCGGAATACCGGCGAAAGATAGAGTCCGTACTTCCCCGTTACCAAGCGCTGTTTCAGGAGGCCGAGAAGCAGACCGGTTTCGACTGGCGCCTGCTGGCCGCGATGGCGTACCAGGAGTCCTATTGGGATCCTGCAGCGGTTTCACCCACTGGAGTAAAGGGCATCATGCAACTGACGAATGCCACCGCGGAGGAGATGAATGTCGATGACCGTACCGATCCCCGGCAAAGCATTCTTGGTGGGGCCGCATATCTAAAACATATCAGAGAAAGAATCCCGGAGCGCATCCAGGAACCCGACCGGACCTGGTTCGCGCTGGCAGCGTACAATCTCGGTTTCGGCCACTTCGAGGATGCGCGCATCCTGACCCAGAGATCCGGTAAAAGCCCGGACAATTGGCTAGATGTCAAAGAGTTGCTGCCGATGCTGACGGATCCGGAGTGGTATGAAACGACGAAACATGGCCAAGCGCGCGGCGAGCAAGCCCTGACATTCGTGACCCGCATCCGAACCTTCTACGATGTGCTGGTCAGGATCACGCAGGAAGCGGATGCCGCAATCGAAGACTCGGGTTAGTTATCGACCAATCTGCGCGCCTTGAAAAAGTCGATCAATAATCCGGCGCATTCAGCCCTAAGCACCCCCGAAGACACTTCACAGCGGTGGTTGAGTCTGTCGCAGCGCAGGATATCCATGACCGAACCCGCGGATCCCGACCTGGGGTCCGGCGCACCAAAGACGACTCGCCGAACGCGCGCGTGAATCATGGCGCCGGCACACATCGGGCACGGCTCAAGCGTTACATATAACGTAGACTCGGGAAGCCGGTAGTTGCCCAGTGCCCTTCCCGCCTGGCGCAACGCAATCATTTCCGCGTGGGCTCCGGGATCCGCCGAGCCGATTGGGCAATTGAAGCCCTCACCGATCAGATCGCCATCTCTAACCAGGACAGCCCCAACCGGAACCTCGCCTTTGTTCCGCGCCTCCCGGGCGAGCAGAATGGCTTTGCGCATCCAGTGCTCGTCCGTTACTCCCACTCGATGGTTGCCGGAGGTTTGCTGGACACATCGTAAACCACCCGACTGATGCCCGGAATTTCATTGATGATGCGGTTTGAAATGTGCGCCAGCAGTTCGTAGGGCAGCTGGGCCCATCGCGCCGTCATGAAATCCACGGTTTCCACCGCCCGCAGCGCGATGACGTACTCGTAGGCGCGGTTGTCGCCCACCACGCCGACCGACTTGACGGGCAGAAAAACCGCGAAAGCCTGGCTGACCCGATCATACCAATCGTTGTCGCGCAGTTCCTGCAGGTATATCGCATCCGCCGCCCTCAGCAACTCCGCATATTCCTTGTTGACGCTGCCCAGGATTCGCACCCCCAGTCCAGGACCCGGGAACGGGTGCCGGTGGACAATATGCCCCGGCAAGCCGAGTTCGATGCCTACCCTCCTCACCTCGTCCTTGAAAAGCTCACGCAGTGGTTCGAGCAGTTTGAGATTCATTTTTTCCGGCAGCCCGCCCACGTTATGGTGCGATTTGATCACTTTGGCCTTGCCCGTATCCGCGCCCGCAGACTCGATGACGTCAGGGTAAATGGTCCCCTGCGCGAGCCACCGCACCTGTTCGAGCCTGCCCGCCTGCGCGTCGAAAACGTCTATGAATGCCTTGCCGATGATCTTTCGTTTCTGCTCCGGGTCCGAAACGCCCTCGAGTGCGTCCAGAAACTGTCGTTCCGCGTTGACTCGAACGACGTCCATGCCCTGGAAGTTCCTAAAAGTCCGGATCACCTCGTCCCCCTCGTGCAGTCTGAGCAGCCCGGTATCGACAAAGATGCATTTCAATTGGTCGCCTACGGCTCGGTGCAGCAACGCCGCTACCACCGAGGAATCGACGCCGCCGGATAGCCCCAGGACAACCTGGTCGTCGCCGACCCGTTCACGGATGGATTCGATGGCATCCTCGATGATGTTGCCGGGGGTCCAGCTGTTGCCGCATCGGCAGATATCGTGGACGAAGCTCATGATGATTTCCGGGCCGTAGAGAGTCTGCGTTACTTCGGGATGAAACTGCACCCCGTAGAATCGACGATCATCATCAGAGATTGCGGCGAGCGGCGAGTTTGCCGTGGACCCGGACGCCATAAAACCGTCGGGAAGTTCGATCACCTTGTCGCCGTGGCTCATCCAGACATCGAAGTCCCGGGTGCCGGATTCGCGAATCGGCTTGAACAACGCGCCGCTGTCCGTGATCTCGATACTGGCGTGACCATACTCGCGTTTTGCAGAGATTTCGACAACACCGCCTAGCGCGTCAGCCATGCACTGCATGCCATAACAGATCCCCAGTATAGGGACGCCGAGGCCGAAAAGCCCTGGGTCCGGTCTCGGCGTGTGGTTCTCGGTAACTGTGGCCGGTCCCCCGGACAGAATGATTCCCTTCGGCTCGAACGCCCGGATGTCGTCAAGACTTAAATCGTAGGGCCGTATTTCGCAATACACCCCGGCCTCCCGGACCCGGCGCGCGATGAGCTGGATATATTGTGCACCGAAATCGAGTACCAGGATTCGATCACTGTGTATATTGGACATCAGGGATCGCCGCGGTTACTTGCTGATCTGGTAGTTGGGCGCTTCCTTCACGATGCTGACGTCGTGAACATGGCTTTCAGTGATTCCGGCATTGGTAATGCGAACGAATTCCGCGCGCGTTCTCAACGCATCCAGATCGGCGCTGCCGGTATACCCCATACTGGCCCGCAGCCCCCCCATCAACTGGTCGATGATGTTAATCAACGCGCCCTTGTAGGGAACGCGGCCCTCGATACCCTCGGCTACGAGTTTCTGCGGCGATTCCGTGCCTTCCTGAAAATAGCGGTCTTTAGAGCCGGTTTGCATTGCCCCGAGGGAACCCATGCCGCGGTAGGACTTATAGGAGCGTCCCTGATAGATTTCAATCTCTCCCGGCGCCTCGTCGGTACCGGCCAGCAGGCTGCCCAGCATGACGCTGTGGGCGCCAGCGGCGATGGCCTTGGAAATATCACCGGAAAACCGGATGCCGCCGTCGGCTATGATCGGCACCCCGGTGCCTGCCAACGCGCCCGCGACGTCGGATATCGCCGTCACTTGCGGCACGCCGACGCCGGCAACCATCCTAGTGGTGCAGATCGATCCAGGACCTATGCCGACCTTCACGGCATCCGCACCCGCCTCGGCGAGGTCTCTGGCGGCATCAGCCGTGGCGATGTTTCCCGCAATCACCTCGGTATCCGGGTAGGTCTGCTTGATTTTCGTGACGCGCTGCAATACGAGGTTCGAGTGCCCGTGGGCCGTGTCGACCACGATGACATCCACTTCGGCACCGATCAACTGCTCGACCCGCTCATCCGCATCGGCGCCGACGCCGACGGCCGCACCGGCGAGCAGCCGCCCCTGCTCATCCTTGCAGGCGTGGGGGTGTTCGGTGGATTTCTGAATATCCTTGACCGTAATCAGACCGCGAAGGTTAAAATCGTCGTCCACCACAAGCACCTTCTCGATCCTGTTTTCATGAAGGAGCGCCTTCACATGATCACGGGATGCGCCCTCCTTGACCGTGATCAGCTTATCCTTGCCCGTCATGACTTTGCTGACGGGCGCATCGAAACGGGTCTCGAAGCGAAGATCCCTGTGGGTCACGATGCCGGCCAGTTTGTCGTCCTCGATCACCGGAACACCGGAAATACGGTGGTACCGCGTTAAATCGAGTACTTCTTGTATGGTCGCGCTGGCGGAAACCGTAATGGGGTCGACGATGATCCCGGCTTCGTGTTTCTTGACATTCCTGACTTCAGCCGACTGCTGCCCGGGCGTGAGATTTCGATGAATCACGCCGAGGCCACCCTCCTGGGCCATGCATATCGCCATCGCGGACTCCGTCACGGTGTCCATGGCGGCTGAAATGAGCGGGATATTGAGATTAAACCGGCGGGTCAAACGGGTTGCAAGACTGACTTCCCTGGGCAAAACATTCGAGGCCGCGGGAACGAGGAGTACGTCGTCGAAGGTAAAGGCGTGTTTGATATTTTCCATCGGCGAATTATACGGATCAAAAAAATGTTTTCCACACTCGAGCGTGTATTTCTCGCTCTGCAAATACGAGCTGACCAATAGGCAGCTATGACAAAATTGCTTATGATCCGCATTGGAACAATAGCGCGCCCCTACCCAGACCCGACGAGGCATGATGCGAGAATTTCCGACGGCTCAAACCGCCAACGGCCCGCAGCGAGAGATCTATACTGTCGAGAGGCTCAACAAGACGGCCCGGGCGCTGCTGGAAACCTCGTTCCCGCAGATTTGGGTGGAAGGCGAGGTTTCCAACCTGTCGGCCCCCGGCTCCGGCCACCTGTATTTCACGCTGAAAGATGATTTAGCACAGGTCAGGTGTGCCTGGTTCAGAAGCAGGCGCGCCCTGTTCGACTACTCGCCCGCGGACGGAGAACATGTGCTGATTCGCGCGCGCCTGACCGTTTATGAATTGCGCGGCGACTTCCAGCTCGTGGTCCAGTACGTCGAACCCGCCGGGGAAGGCGCCCTTCGGATGCGGTTCGAGCGGTTGAAACAATCGTTGCAGACGGAGGGTTTGTTCGATTCAAGCCGCAAGAAGCACCTGCCCCGGATACCCGCCAGAATAGGCGTCATTACTTCCCCGGACGGCGCCGCGGTGCGCGACATCGTCACCACCTGCCGCCGGCGATTTCCGGCCGTACCCCTGGTGATCTATGCCACCCCGGTGCAGGGCGAGCAGGGCACCGCCGGTGTGATCCGGGCACTTGACCTTGCACAGCAACGATGCGAGTGTGATGTGTTGATCCTGGCACGGGGCGGCGGATCACTCGAAGACCTCTGGGTGTTCAACGAGGAGGGCGTGGCGCGAGCCATAGCAAATTGCTCGATTCCCGTGGTTACCGGTATTGGTCACGAGACCGACACCACGATTGCTGATTTCGTGGCGGACCAGCGAGCGCCCACACCCACCGCCTCGGCGGAGATTACCGTGCCGGATGCCGCACAGCTGCTGCGGCAACTCGATGGGACGCTATCGCACCTTGTCAACGGTATTTCCAGGAAAATCGAGCAGGAGGCGCAGCGCAACGACATTTACGCGCATCGATTGATTCACCCCACCCGCCGATACCCGCAGGCGAGACACCGGTTCGAAATGCTTTTCGGTCGCCTCGATGCCGCCATGACAAGCACCCTGGCGCAAAACGCACGGGGTCTCAAATCCATATCGCAAACGCTGGTTCAGCACGGCCCGTATAACAGACTGCGGAACGCAGCCTGGCGATTGCAGGGTGCCAACCAGCGATTCGCCTCACTGGCAGGGCGCATCACGAACCCCATGCGGCAAACACTCACTAATTCGTCCAGCCGGCTCAACACCGTAAGCCCCCTGGCAACGCTGGACCGCGGCTATGCACTGGTGACGGACGATAAGGGCCAGGTCGTGACAAATTCGACACAGGTCGAAATCGATGCCCCTGTCGATGTCAGACTTGCCCGCGGGCAACTTCTGTGTCGCGTGGATAAAATCAAGCCGTGATCGAATGGCACAAAACCTTCGCGGCGTGCTGCTTGCTGGGCCTCACCACGATAGTCGCTTCTGCCGCAGGCCAGGCGGCCCAGTATCCGGTGCATCAGCCGGTACCGGGTGGTATCGCGGTCATCGAAATCGGGCGCACCTACAGTGATGGTTATCAGGCCCGTTTCGGGCGCAGGCCGATACTGGTTTTCGAGCGAAATGGCGTCTGGTTCGGTGTGGTTGGCATAGGCCTCGACACCCCGCTTGGCGACTATCTGATTACGGTCAAAACCCCCGAGAACGGGTCGAGCCTGGGATTTTACGTCAAGCCCCACAGCTACCCGTTCAGGGACGATTTCTCGGAACTTGGCGTTCCCGACGACCTGAACATTTCGCTGACCTGGCGTTCCGTCCTGGATGCTTCGTTTCCCCTGATCAGCCCCGTTAAGGGCACCCGCGTAGAAAAGTTCGGCAGCCGCTATGAGGCTGAAAAGGACGCAAAATCCGTGCAGTGGGCCGTGCTGAGCGACATCGAGAACAACGTGGTGGTTGCGCCGGGTGGGGGAACCATCGTCGACGTATTGAACAACGATGGCATCAATTATTTCCTGACCATCGATCACGGCATGGGCCTATTCTCCACCGTCGGGCCAGTTCGAAAAATTGGCAAAGAAACCGGACAGCCGGTAAAAAAAGGGGAAGCGCTCGGGAAACTGGGCATCGATACCGTCAGACCCCATACGCTTTACTGGCAGGTCTCGCTCAACGGTGTTGCCATAAACCCGGAACTTGTTTCGGACCAGCTGAAGGGACCTGAGCCGGAATAGCCTGAAACCTATGGGCCAGAGATCCTGGAAGATGCGAGCCGCGATCGATCGGCGCGAGGCAAGTTCTAATTTGTAGGAGCGGCGCCCTCGCCGCGATTGATCGGCCCGGGGCGGGCCTCCTACAATCTCCATTCGCTAGAATTTAGTTTGCGACAAATCCGGTGGTGCGCGGCGCAATGCGAAGACGACACCGCCCAGCAGGCCCTGGATGATGACGAAGGTAAATGCAACCCAGGCAAGCACCAGCGCCTGTTCGCTGCTCACGCCAAACAGACCCGCAAAATACACGAAGGCCACCTCCCGTACGCCGATGGCGTTGATGGAAATAGGCAACATCGTAATCATCAGGACACAAGGGATCACCACGCAAACCTCGAAGAACGACAGATCGATGTTGAGCGCCAGGCAGACCAGCCAGAAATGAAGGATCACGTTCAACTGTAGCATCAGCGAGAATAATAGCGCCCTGAAAAGAACCCGGTTGTGTTCGTAGTAGGGCCCGAATGCATCCAGGATCTTAGCCATCGTTTTTTGGGCAAACGAGGGCAGATAGCCAAGCAACCGGCGTACCGTCGAGATCACGCTGAGCACCAGTGACCGCGGTCTGCCCATTATGAACATGGCCATGACGACTCCTATACCCAAGACGACGAGGATCGGCACGTACAAGGCCGACTGGGAGCGGATTTCCGCGCTGACGAGCACCGCGACGGTAGCCCAGATAATCAGCGCCATGACGCCGAGGAAGCGATCCACCAGCACGACCGATACCGCGCCCGCCTTGTCTCTGGCGATCCGCCACACATCGTACATTCGGGAGATATCGCCTCCGATGGTCGACGGCAGGAAATTGTTGAAAAAAATACCGACCATGAAAGACTGCACCAGGACCCCCAGCGGCGGCCACACCCCGTGTATCGAAATCAGAAGTCGCCATCTTATCGCGGTCAGCAGGTAGCCCACGAAATACAGGCTGAACGCCAATACCAGGACGTAGATATTGGACCGGCGCAGGACTCCCACCACCTCCGAAAAATCGACGTCCCTGACGATCCAGGTTACCAGCGCAACGGACACGGCCAGCTTGAATGAGAATATGAGGGCTTTTAAAACCTTAGCCTTCCTATGGGAATCAGGGGTTTTCGGCAAAACGCATTTTGATCGTGCGGGCCGGAACGCCGGCACTGACGCTGTTGGGTTCGAGGTCACGCGTCACGACCGCACCCGCCGCGACCACCGCACCGCTATTCACGGTGACACCGCCGATTACGTTGACCGCCGCACCCAACCAGACATTGCTCTCAACGACGCAGCCGCCGTCCGCCGCGATGCCCTGCTGCCGGATTAGCACATCTGCGCGGTCGATGTTGTACGATCCTCCGCCGACGATGTAGCAGCGCGGCCCGACTATGGTGTCATTGCCGATAGAAACCGGACAATTATTGGTGGACTGGATAATAGTCTGTGCACCGAGACCGACATCGTCGCCGATATGCACCGTGCCCTGCTTGCAGGAGATCATCGTATTGTTCGCCAGCATGACGTCGTTGCCCAGCCTGATGACTTCCTCGGAGTCTACGTTGCGCGCATCCAGGATAACGCCCTCGCTGACCACCACCCGGTCACCCAGATGCACCCTGTGCGGGTGGCGCAGCGTCACGTTGCAGCCAAATACGACGCCCGTGCCGCATGACCCGAACAGCCGTCGCCAGAACATCTTTCTGAGCCACAGCCCGAGCGCACCCGGGATGTAGGTCAACCAGGCGCAAAACTCGAAATAGGCGGTTGCCGGGAAACCACCACGGCCGACCACGACTTTCTGATAGCGCATCAGGGCGGAACCCCCTGAAGTAACCGCCGCGTGCGTCTTTTGGCCGTGATTGTCCATTTCCTGATTGTCAGTCCTGCATCAGGGACGCAGTGAAGTCCTGCATGTCGTCGACGCTCATGCCCTCGAAATATTGCCGATACCAGAACTCCAGATTCAACAGGATCCAAAGCCTGAAATTGTGATCCGTGGTCCCCGAGAGGTGTTCGTCCAGCAGCGAGTCGATGGCGCTCTGCTCGAACCAGCCCTGCTCCACGAACCTCGACTGTTTGAACAAATTGCGCAACAACTGCGCCAGGTCGGTGCGCATCCAACGCGCAATCGGAAATCCGAATCCCTGTTTGCTGCGATCAATCAGCTCCCCTGGCAGGTACCGCCCGGCAACTTCCTTCAGCCCGTGCTTGAGCCTCGAGCCTTTGAGTTTGAGCCTGCCCGGCATCGCCGCCGCGTACTCCGTCAGACGGTGATCCAGCAGCGGCGCGCGGCTTTCCAGCGAATGGGCCATGGTCATCCGGTCCGCGATCACCATCAGATGATCAGGCATGCGGGTCATCAGGTCGGTGTACAGCATCCGGTCGACAAGGTCATCGGCGTTTCCCGCATCAAAGTAGTCCAGGATCTTGCGATCGGAGTTTTCCACCTCGATGTTGTCGATTGCGGACCTGGTGAACAGCGAATGCTTCATCTCCTGCGTGAACCTGAGAAAGCTCAGGCTGTATGCGTACCGGTGTCCGCGTTCATAGAGCGAAACGTCGTTCAACCATCGCGCTTTTTGCGCCAACGTCTTGTAACCGAACGACTCGGGCACGAGGCGCACGAGCCGGCTCATAACATTAGCCCTCAGCCATCTGGGCAATATAGCGTACATATCGGCGTAGCGCTGGCCGGCGTATCGATCGTACCCTGCAAAATTTTCGTCACCCCCGTCCCCGCTCAGGACGACCTTGACCGTTTCACGCGCAAGACGGGATACCAGGTAGACACCCACACCATACGGGTCGGAGGGCTCGTCCATATGGCTGATCATCTTCGGGATCAGGTGGATCATGTCGGCGGAAACGACTTTTTCGTGTCCTTCCAGTCCATATCGTTCGACCACCTTCCGCGCATAGGGCAATTCGTTGAATGACTGCTCCTTGACGCCGATGGAAAACACCGGGACGGGATCGTTGTCGGTGTGGTGTGCCATCATGGCCGCGATGGTGCTGGAGTCGATGCCCCCGCTCAGGAATGCACCCACCCGTACGTCGCTCAGCAGGTGGGAGCGCACGGACTCGTCGATGACATCGTGCAGGCCGTCGATGATCTGCTCATCCGTTCCCGGGTGCTTGTGGCCGAATCGCAGTTGCCAATATCGCTCGACGCGGCTCGTTCCATTCTGCCAGACCAGCATGTGGGCGGCGGGCAACTTCCGGACGCCCTTGAAAAAAGACAGCTGGTCCGGCACGAAGCGCATCGAGACATAGTGCCAAATCGCTTCCAGGTCCGCGCCGGGTTCGATCCAGGGCGTCGCGAGCAGCGCCTTGACCTCGGAAGCGAAACAAAAGACACCGTTCCCCTGGAAAAAATACAGCGGCTTCTGGCCGAGGTGATCCCGCGCCAGAATCAGCTTCTTGTGGCGCTGGTCCCAGATCACGAACGCGAACATGCCCTGCAGGTAGTCGACGCACTTCTCGCCGAATTCCTCGTACAGGTGCAGTACCGTTTCCACGTCCGTCGCCGTCTTGAAACGATAACCCTTATCCTCCAGCGACTTTCTAAGATCAGGGCTGTTGTAGATTTCACCATTGCAAATCAGAACCACGTCTTCCGTCTGATTCGTAATCGGTTGACGTCCGGTCTCGAGATCGATGATGCTGAGACGCCGCTGCCCCAGCGCAATGTCGTCGTCGTAAAAAAAGCCCGAATCGTCCGGCCCCCGGTGAACGATCGTATCCGTCATGTGTTTGATGACATCACGGCGGCCGTCACCGCCTCCCAGAATTCCTGCTATTCCGCACATGGTATCGGGGAATCCCTACAGGTATCCTTCAGACCGATACCACTCCGCCGTCAGGCGCAATCCCTCGTCCAGCCCGACGCGAGGCCGATAGCCCAGGTCCCGTTTGGCCTTGCTGATGTCGAATGCCCTGTTCTGGCGGTACCAGTCGACGCGCCGTGGAAAAATCGGCGGCGTCACCTTGAACGGCCTGCAAACCTTCTCCAGCACCTTTCCGGCAATGCTGAGCGGCAGAAAAGGATAGTGTGGCAATCTGACCTCCTTGCCCAGGGCCTTCGCCACCCGCTTGACCAGGTCTTCTATTTCCACGTATTCCTCATCGGCGATGAGGTAGACCTCTCCGTCCCCGATCCCCGGCGCCATGACCTTCTCCAGCACGTCGACGAAATTATCGATGTACAGCGGGTGATATAGCGCCTTGCCGTTGCCGAATATCGGGAACACGCCCTTGTTCACCCTGCGAAAGATCATGCCGAATCTCTCCGGATCTCCCGGGCCGTAGATCGCGGCGGGGCGAAGGACCAGCGTGCTGAATTCCGCGCCGTTCTCCGCCAGCACCAGCGGCTCGGCCTCGTATTTGGTGCGCTGGTAATAATCCGCGGGATGTATCGGGGCGGTCTCCGCCGCCGGCGGATCCTCGACGTTGCCGTGGACACCGCAGGTACTGCAATAGATAAATCGTTTGACCTTCTCGCGCTTTGCCGCCGCCAGCATATTGGCGGTGCCCTGTATGTTCACGTCCTCGTAATAGGTGTCGGGCACATCCAGTTCCCGAAAGGCAGCCGCGAGGTGGTGCACCACATCGACGCCATTCACCGTCCTGTCCACCAGGCCGCGATCGGTCACGCTGCCTATGACGACCTCGACACCCCAGTCCCGTATTTCCTGGGTCTTGATTCCTTCCTTGTAGTCCATTGCGACGACCTGGTGACCATTGTCCACCAGCCTCCTGACCAGCGCCTTACCGGTGAAACCCGTCCCTCCGGTTACCAAGACTTTCATTTAAACCTTCTCCAAATTCGTTTTTTGCATGAATTGTATACGCACGGCAACGAACCGGTCACCGGGTCGCGTCACTATCGTGATCTGGCATTCTGTCTTTGAGCAGCGATCTATATATGTCGAATACCTTTTCCACTCCCCTTTCCCAGGTGAGTTCGTGGAGGACACGCTGCCTGTTGCGCTCGCCTTCCTGGCGTCGGATGTTTTCATGGTCGATCAAAAACTCGATGCGCGAGACAAAGCCCTCGATCGACCTGTCGGGAACGAGGTCCTGCTGCCGCCCCAGAAATTCGCGGTTGTTGGGGGATTCGAACGCGACTACCGGGAGCCCCGCGGCCATATAGTTGAGTATCTTCCCGCTGCCTTCGCCCGCGCCCGGCAGTTTTGGATCCAGACCGATATCCGCATCGGCAAGATAACCGGCAAGGTCGTCGTAGTTTACCCGACCCGTCAACACGCAGCGTTCGAGCAGTCCCTTGCTGTCCAGATACGCCGCGACCTCCTCCGTGGGATAGCCGATCAGCACAATTCGAACGGTGGGCCGCCTCGACAGCAACCGCTCGATGACCTCCAAGAGCTGGCTAAGCCCCTTCGATTCCAGCAGCGCGCCCGAGTAGACGACGGTGGTTGGTTCACGATCGGGATCGGGCAGCTTCGCGGCGACCACGTCTTGCTCTACCCGGTCGCTCAGCAGGGTCATGCGCTCCGGCGAAATGCCGTATTCCTCCCTGAACAGTTCCAGGCTCGACACCGAGGAGCAGAATATATGCCGCGGCATGTGTAAAATCGTGCTCTCTAACCACTTGAATATCTTCCTCAAACTCTTTGATTTTTCGAAGTAATTAAAGCTGTCCAACTCCCCCACCAGGCTTCCCTGCAAATCCGCGACCAGCGGCAAGCGGGGTTTCATCAATGCCCACTTCGCGGCCCAGCCCAGGAGCACACCTTCGTGCAGATGGGCGTGAATAACGTCTGGACGCTGTTTTCGGATGCATTGGCAAACCAGCCACAGCAGTTTGATGTCGGCCAGATACTTGTGCGGATTCGGGCCGGTCTTGGTGTCCTGATACGCGTCGATGGACTCGATGCGGCACGTCTCAATCCCGTCTCGTTCCCGGCCGTGATGGTAAGTGCAGACGGTACTGCGGACATCCCTGGCGTTCAGCGCCTTGACGATACCCTCGATGCGGATATGACAGCCTCGATCGGAGAAGAACGGGGTCGGGGCGACATGCAGCACGCGCAGCACGATTTTACAACAAGTCGAGGTGGCGCCGGTAAAGGCCCAACCTCTCCACTTCCGCGGCGCGCCTGCCGCCGTCCCAGGACAGCATCTGTGCCATGATGTCGGCGCATTGGTCGATGCAGGCTGGGCCGGGGTATCCAATCGTTCCCAGCCCGGTTCGGCGGTAGACCACATCATCCAGCCTGATCGCCATCTCGGATGCCACCGCAAGGCGAATCTCCGCCGCCACATTCGGGCGGGATGTGCACAGCGTGCTGGCCGACCCGGGGTCACGCTCGAAGTAACCTATCAGCGCTTCTACGTCGGTACCATATTGGTACACCAGCCGATCCGTCTGGCTGTCGTCCAGATATTGACCAAGACGTTTCTTCATCTGCGTCTTGTAAGCGCTGAAATCCTGGTAACCTGCCGACGACAGCGCCATTGTCCGGGTCGCGCAGGGCCTCGACGCGTGCCCCAGTTTGGTCAGAGCGAGTCGGGTTACCTTGTCGGCGACCAGCCTGGCCGTGGTGTACTTCGCGCCAAGGGCCGAGACAAGCCCTTTGTATCCCACAATCTCGTGATCTACGATCTGGTAGTCGCCCGTCCCCTGGTAGGTTTTCTCTCTGACCACATCGACATTGAGCGGATAGATCCCTGAGAAAGTATGCAATATGTCCGTAGTCGACAGATTCACGTCCGCGAGCTGGAAGTTGACCTCGCCGATCAGCTGATCGATTTCTTCCCGCTGGATCACGGGATCGTCAAACCCATTTCCAGCGGCGACGTAGCTGGTGCCGATCAGGGAGCAGCCACGCCAGGGCAAAATGAAGATGTGGCGCCCACCGCGATCGATCACGTTCTGTCCGGTAAATCGTGTCGGCAGGGCGATCGCAATATCCTCGACAAGTTGACGTGTCACCAAATGCGACCCCTGGGAATAACCCGTGGACGCCACCACGGCATTCTTACCGGACAGTGACGTATTCAGCTGCGGGATCCACGGGCCGGTTGCATTGATGATCAGCCGGGCCCTGATTTCGAAACGCTCCTCCGCGTCGACGTCTTCGACGATCATACCCACCGCCGACCGATCATCTTCGATAATAAATTCATCGGCGCGTACGTAGTTGGCACAGACAGCGCCGTTCCTCTCCGCCGTATCCAGAACGGCTAGCGTCATGCGCTCGGAGCTGTCCATATGGCTTTCATAGTACACCATCGCCCCGGTTAGGCTGGGGTCGGCCACCGGGCAGTGTTCAAGCACCTGAGAACGCGTCATGAAATACGCAGCGGGGGCGATCTTCGACGGATCGCCGGAGATCCTGTTCTCTCCGCTGCACAGCGCACGATACAGACTCATCCCGGCCTGCATGAATGCCTTTCCTTTCATGCCGTGACCGTAGGTCGGAACCATAAAAGGCAGGTATCGGGTCAGGTGCGGCGCGGCGCGGTGGTAGTGTGCGCGTTCCAGGGCCGACTCCCTGACCTTGTCCACGCGGAGCTGCTGAAGATAACGAATGCCGCCGTGTATCACCTTGGATGACTTCGCCGAGGTGCCCGAACCGAAATCCCCTTTGTCGATCAGAGCCACGGCAAGCCCTCGTGACGCGCAGTCCAGAGCGATCCAGGCACCGGTTATGCCGCCGCCGAGGACGAGCACGTCAAAACGCTCGCTCTTCAGCTCGGCAATTTTTCTTTTCAACGGACGGGTTCCATTTGGTGACTGTCGACGAGTTGCTGCGCCCGCGGCGTCAACGGCTGATATGGACCGGGGCGAACCCGATCCGGCTTATCACCACCCTGCCCGGTGCTGAAGCAGGATCCAAGCGCATCGCGCGGCATTGGGACACCCCCATCGGCATGATCATGTGATTGTCCCCGGGAGAGTAGCGCCAGCCGGTGGCGCTGTCTTCGCTGAAGCCTTTACCCTGGTCGATGTAAATCTTCAGATCCCCCTGCTCCTCCGCCTGCAGAATCACGTGAATGATGACATTGGCCGAAAGCCACCTGCAATAATCGTTATTGAGCACGATTTGCGGATCACGCCCAAGCGATTCGACCATCAAGCCCGCCTTTCCCGGTTGCAGCTCAACGGCGCTCGATGCCTTCACGAAGTCCAGGGTACGCAGATCGATATAGCGAAACGGCGATAGCCGATACACAAAGGGATCCTGAAAATAGTACGGGATGACATAACTGCGCAGGGCGTGCAGGTGCGAACCGGTGATGACAACCAACGCCAGCACCGCATATACCGCCCCGGGGATGCGATCGAAGCCCTTGATTCGGGCACTCAGAAAGTCAGCCGTGGCTATCACCGCCGCCGTGAACAAGGTCAACAGGGGCGCAAGCACGGGGAGCAGGTACTTACCCTGCACCTGAACATCGTGATACAGGTTGAAACGAACATACATTACCACCTGGAACACCACCATGAGGAACAGTATCCAGCACAACCAGCTCATTCCGGCCGGCTCCCTCGGATTGTAGGTGGCTGACAGTCCGACCCACTCACGAAGCATCCTGAACGGCGGATAGCAGATCCCGATCAGAAAAACAATCGCATACAATCCGTACTGCGGCCAGCCGAGTCGGATACGCAGCCAGTCCAGGTGTCCGACCGTGGCCTTGAAGCTCTCCCCCAAAAAGTTCTTGTGGTTATGCAGGACCAATTCGGCCAGGCCAACCCCGCGACTGGTGTACCCGCGATGTCCCGCGTCCTCGATGACCGCGTGTTGCTCCGACAATTCCGCGGAAACTTTGGACAACAGCGGATCGTTCATTCCGTAGTGATACATATTGAACACGATCCACCATCCCCCGCCTATGACCGCGGCGATGACGATGACCGCCAGGTATTGGGCGCCCCGGCCGGTGGACTTCCACAGCCAGGGGACGAGGAAACAGGCGGCCGAGGGCAGCAGAAGCCAAGCGGTGAATTTTGACAGCAGCACCAGGCCTGCGGCGAGCCCGAAGACGATCGCGGTACGCGTGTTCAGCCCCTTCACCAGCACCCGGATCATGGCGAAAAGCAGCACAGTGCCGCTGAAGATCGCCCCGCTGTCATCGTTGACGTAGGAGGCGATAAACGCCAGCTGCGGCAGCAATCCGAACAGCAGCGCACCGGTGAGCGCGATCCAGTAGCGCTCGAACAGCATCCACAGCCCGAGGAAAAAGAACGCCGCGGCGGCCGCGCACAGCATGCCCGAACCGAAGCGCAGATTAATGAAGGTACTGCGGTGGCCGTAGTCCCCAATCAGCCGGGCAAGGCCTGCGGAAGCGAGGTACGACAACGGCGGCCTGAGTGCCCGTGTCGACCCATAGGGAGTCAGTTTGAGACGCTCCACGTCACCGGGTATTACGGCGAGGCGGCCGTTGTCGTAGATGAATCGGGCGATGTCATAGTGGGCCCCGCTGTCCGGACCCGCGCCCCTGGGCAGGTGCCAGGCGGTGAAGACGTAATAACAACAAAAAAGAAAAAACAGCGCCCCCGCGGTTATACTTACGAAGTTCGGGGTCGATCCCTTTTTGCCGGTCTGGTGCATTGTCTCAAAGGGCCCGCATTGTAAACTATTATCGGCGACCTTCTAACAGATACTTTTTATTTCCAGCAGCGCAAGTCTCTGGAAAACACCTGGAAATGGACCAGTCAGCACACACATCCACCGTTAGCGTAGTCATGCCCGCGTACAACCACGAACGTTTTGTCGGGGCGGCCGTGGATAGCGTACTGGGGCAGACTTATCGGGATCTCGAACTCATCGTCATTGACGACGGCTCCACCGACGGTACCGCGGACATCGTCCGTGCCTACTCCGATCCCCGTATCCGCTATTACCATCAGCACAACCAGGATGCGTACAACGCGCTAAACAGGGGCATGTCGCTGAGCAAGGGTTTCTACATAAGCATCATCAACTCCGACGATGTGTACAGCCCCAACCGTCTGGAGCGCCTGGTGGAGCTGCAGCGGCAGACTTCCGCTGCCTGTATCTTTACCGACGTCACCCCCATTGACGACAAAGGTGATCCCCTTGCCGATGATCCCCGGCACCCGTGGAGTGTATGGCACCAGCGGAATCGTGAGTACTTCCTCAATACGGGCGACCTGTACAACGGATTTTTGAACGGCAACTTCATGGTTACCACGTCGAATCTGTTCATGACCAAATCTCTGCAGGAATCCGTCGGCGGGTTTGCAGCGATTCGTTATTTGCACGACTATGATTACATCTTCCGCATCCTGCTTGCAGCCGAAGACGACACGATCTACATCCACGATGAAAAACTCCTGAGCTATCGGATCCACGGCGCCAATACGCTGAGCGAGGCGGCGATCACCGGGCGCGAACAGGACCGCCTGCTGATCCGAAAGTACCTGCTTGCCAGGTGCCCAGCGCAGACACACGCCAACGTCAACACCGCCATCGACCGGCTCATTGCGCTCGAACACGAACTCCTGCACGTGCACGCGGCCCTGGAAGGCCAATCCCCGGATCAAGCGCCGCAAGAATCCGGGGTATTGAGCAGGGCCTTGAGGAAGCTAGGTTCTCGTTTCGGGCACGGCGGCGCATGAAAGTCTTTTATTCCCTGCGCGGGCTGATCGAGCATGCCAACACCCTGATCGAACGAAAGGACGTCGTATCCCTCGACATCTTCGACACCTTGCTTGTGCGGCGCATTCATGACCCGGATCTGGTCAAACCGCCGGTGGCAAGATTCATTGCCGAGAAAGCCGCTGCCTTGGGAATATCCACGACGTGGAGGGAAGTTCAAGCGCTCCGCAACGAAATCGAGTCCGCGCACCGGGCCAGAAACGGCGCCCTACACCCCGATCACGAGGCCAGCTACGACGATTTTATTCCGCAAATGCTCCGGCGGATCTTCGCTGATTCCTATGATGAGGATCTGTTCGAAAGCGTTGCGCAGTACGAGATGGAGATCGAGACCGCGGTTCTGGCGCCGCGGGCCGAACTGGTTGACTGGATCGCCCGGCTCAAACGGCAGAACAAGACAATAATCCTGATTTCCGACATCTACCTGCCCTCGAAGTACCTGACGATGCTGGTCGAAAGAAAGGGCCTGGCGGACTATGTCACGGACGTCGTATCGTCCGCCGACACGTTTCGCGCCAAGGCATCAGGGACCGGATTCGACATCGTCAGGGAAAAGCACCGGATCGACACCGGCAGGTGGCTGCACGTCGGCGACAACCCCATTTCCGATGGTCTGCGCCCTGCGGAATCCGGCATCGATGCGCTCGTAATCCAGGACATCGGAGAACGCCAGCGCAAGGGAATAGCGCGTCTCGTCCATTCCCTGGCCGGGATCAGGCACATCTGGAAGGGTCGTAATGTACTGCAGATCATGTCGCCGCTGGAAGGCGATAACGTGGACCGCCCCGAGCTTTACGTCGACGGACGCAACCTGTTCGGTTTTTTAATAGGCTATTTCATTCATCGCCTCGCCGAGAAATGCCGGGAACGAAATATAAGCCGGGTTTATTTTTGCTCCAGGGAGGGCTGGATGTTCTTCGAGTGCTGGAAACGCATGGTGCCGCATCTCTTTGCCGCCACCGAAGCTCCCGAAGCCAGCTATCTGCACGTCAGCAGGATCGCGTTGTCCAGCGCGGCGTGCTCCAATGCAGGGCTCACCGCCGCCAATGCCACCGTCGCGCTGCTGCCGTTTCAGAATGTGGATTTTGTGGACATCTGCAGGGTGTACAATCTCGACATCGAACCCCTACGTCCCTACCTCGCGAATGCGGGACTGGCGCCGGAAGACCCGATTACGCCCGTCGGCGCCGATGCGTCCGGGGGTATCGATCCCGAGAATCCCTTCTCCGTGCTGCTCGCCGACCCCGAATTCCAGGCTGAGGTGCGCAAACAGGGCCATCCATCCGGACAGCTATTCGAGTCATATCTCGATTCCGAGGGCTTTTTCGATCATCGCGATGTCGCGCTAGTTGACATCGGCTGGCTTGGAACAATACAGAACTACCTGCACCAGGCGATTTCTCATCGCAACGAGCGGCCGAACATACACGGCTTCCTGCTCGCGGCCACACGTATGGTGCCGTATCCCAACACCGCTGAAAACCGTTTCGATGGACTGGTATTCGATCAGCACGAATTCAGCCTCGCTACCAGCTACGTGCTGACAATCAAGGACGTGCTCGAAGAGATTTGCAGAGCCCCCCATCCGAGCGTAACCGGATACGAACGATCCGGAGATCGCGTCCGGCCGCGCCTGCGCGACGAATCCGACAAGTCTGCCCGGTCGGAAATGGAGCAGAGCGACTACTACGCGCCACTCCACGAGGGCGTCCTCGATGGCGCGGAGCAATACGCGATGTCGGTCACATTGCTTGGCTACGAGTCCAGGTACATCCGGTCCTGGCTCAACTTTCTACTGGTTACCAGACTGGCTTTTCCCTCATCCGGTGAAGTAGGCCGGATCCGGCATTTTCATCATCATGACGACTTCGCCGGCAAGCGCCAGGTACACCAGAGGATCCTCCGATACTATCAATCGCTGTGGGATCTGAAATCCTGGAAGATTGCGCTGATCCCCTTCACCCGATTCCGCTATTTCTACCGTCATATCTCAAGAATGCTGCGGCTGTGGGCATGAAGCTAATCAACAGGCACTACGATGTGGCGGGTATGTCTTCCGGACGCATGCTGCGCCAGCAGTTGTACAGCAAAATACGTCCGCTATGGTGTTTCAGCGACGAACTCGAGCTCAAACACATCCTGGCGCTGGCCATTCGCCAGTACCTGGGCTATCCGATCGCCTATCTGACCACCCGCTACCACCGCCAATGGCAAAAAGCGCTGGCCGTATGGCGCCGCCTGCGACCCGTACCCAAAAAGATGGGTAAATGAAGCGTGCGGCGAAGTTGCGTGCACATAAAATAGGCGATAAAGTCGAGTTCCCGCGCGTATCCCAATCATCACAGATTTTGAGGTTCCTTTATTATGCATAGCGCCTTTTTCCGCCTGGTATTGTCTACAGCAAGCGCCGTGTTACTGGCTGTATCGGGAACAGCCCAGGTACATGCGGCAAAAGTCGCGATCATCGACTCCGGCAGCAACCTGTCCGGTGTCGGAGGAATCGACTTCGTCAGGGGCACCAACTCGCCATTCGACGAGACAAGTGACGGGCACGGGACAACCATCAGCCAGATCATCAATGCCTTCAAGCCGGTCGAGGACATAGTCGCCCTCAAGGTCGTCGGCGCCAGCTTTGAATTCAACCCGGCCACCAGCGAAGCGGCTCTGTCGGCGGCAATAGAGATGCCGGATGTCAGGGTCGTGGACATGAGCAACAGAAATCCTATTAGCCTTGGCACGTTGCAGGCCGCCGCGGACGGGAACCGCATACTGGTGATGAACGCGGGAAACCGTGCGAGAGGGAGACCCGATGGCATCGCGGAGTTCGCGCCCCTGCTCAACGGTGTGGCGATCATCGTCGGCGCCGTCGACCCGGACACCTCCATCGCATCCTACAGCAACCGGGCGGGGGACCTCGCCGAGTATTATGTCGTCGCCCCCGGATTCACTCAATTCAATCGAACCCAGGGTACATCATTCGCTAAACCCCATGTTTCGGGTCTGGCAGCGCTGCTGCTTTGGACATTTCCCAATCTGAGCGCGGCGGATGCGGTGCAGATCATCCTGGAAACGGCCGACGACCTCGGGGAGCCCGGCGTTGATGCCGTCTACGGTCACGGCCTGATCAACACGCAAAAAGCGCTCGATCCCGCCGAAGGAGAAATGATCGTGCCCAGCGGGGGCGACGGCGGTTCGTCAGGCGCAATCGTCATCGGCGGCCTTGCCGTCGTGGGAGTCGCCGCCGCGGTACTGTCGAAGAAGCGCAAACCCATGGAAACCACCCTGGTGCTGGACAAATACAAACGGGCTTATACCCTGGATCTGTCGGAAATGACCCGGGTCCGGCCCGCCCACGGCTCCCTGGACTCGGTGCTCAAGTCGCTCAACGTGCTGGAAAAGACCCATACCATCAGCCAGACGCCGGAAAAATCAGCCTTTCTGAGAATCACCGAACCTGCGCTGGAAAACTCGACAACCTACAATCCCACGAGCTGGCTCAACGATGATCCTGCGTTCAAGGCGGAACCCAGCATGTCCTACTATCAGCAGTCCGTCGACGGATCCGGTTTCAGCTTCCACGTCAACAACACACTGACCAATGAGTTCGGGGCCCTGGGACTGGCTTCCACTCCGCAAGACCAGATCAGCTTTCTGTCCAACAAGTCTTTCTCTCTCCCTTTCCTCGGATATTCGAACAACGGCGTCGCATCCCAGATGACGCACGCACTGACGGGCAACTCCACCGTGCGGCTGGGATTGTCCAGGGTCGACGACCAGACGCGTTTTGGTGTGCGCAGCGATGCCACCGTGCTCGAACTGACACACACGCGGCAAAAATTTTCCGTCAGCGCTTCGATCGGGCATATGTCGGAGTATGGCAGCATGTTCGGCGGATCGCGCAACAGCCCCTACAGCGTGGACGATTCGAAAACATACTCGTTCGGAATTTCCGGATCGTACAATCTCGCCAGTGACGTCCGTCTGATCGGCAATTATTCGATCGGGCTGTCCGATGTGGACGGCACCGACAACAGCCTGCTGAGCGACTTTTCGAATCTGCGTTCCGATTCATGGGCAATGGGCATCATGTTCGACAACGTAGTCAGGGGCCGTGACAGGATTGGATTCGCGGTCTCTCAGCCGTTGAAAATTACGGACGGGTTTGTAGATCTCACGGTGCCCTATGCCATCGACGCGAACAACGTGGTGAGCAGTAATACAGAACGAGTCGATCTCGGCTCCGGCGGACGCGAACTGGCTCTGGAGACCTTCTACAGGATGTGGGCCGGCAAGCACGCGCGCTTCACCACCTATTTGATGCACCAGCGAAACCCCTCGAATCTCGCCGCTGCCCCGTCAGCCAACACCGTCCTGGGTGTTTTCGAGTACCAGTTCTGAACCTTTGATCCGGAACTCCTCCCCAGGGGGGATGGAATGGCGCCTTCCGCGAGGATTATCTTTACTCGATGTCGTGACCCGGGATCATCAGAAACACGCGGCGCAGGAAATCCCGCTGCAGTATCTTCATTAGTGCATTTCCGGTGCGGCCGGTTCTGATCGCGATCAGATCCAGTCCGGGCACGATAAATACGAAGTTTCCCCCGGAGCCAAAAAGTCTGAACATGTCGGGCGGATATTTCCGTCCGAAAAATCCATCGACATTCGATCTCAGGTTCTGGTAGACCGGCCTGGAAGTGAAAGATTCGACCCAGCCCTCGGCCACCAGCCGACGGTCTTCCCAGCGTCCCCCGCGCAGCAGGAAATAGGCAAACCTGCCGAGATCGCGGGTCGTCATCCTGATCCCGCCGGCGGAGAACCACTCGGTTTCGGGAGGGTCGGGGGGTTTGTGATAAGCGACGCCACTGAAACCGAGCGGTTGCAATAGCCTTTGCCATAGGAACCGGTGAGCGGGAATGCCATACAGGCCCCGGATCACTAAACCGATATGGGCAAACGCGACGCTGCTGTACGCCCCTTGGTGACTTCCCCATGCCTGTCTGCCCTTGAATTCCCGGATCTGGCCCGGGGGAAAAAACAGCCTGCCGGTCTGCGGCCATCGTTTATCGTGACCCAGGACCCAGTCATCGTAGTCGGTCCACCTGTTGCGACCCAGCTCCAGAATTTTTCCCCGCGCGTTGATCTGGGGGCAAATTCCGGAGGTGTGTCGAAAAATCTGTTCGAATGTGATGTCCGCTTTTCGTTCATCCGATAGCGGAAATCCGGCCTCGAGCCAGCGCCGATCGTATACTTTTGAATTGCGGTCGACAGCTACATCCAGTCGGCCGTCCATGCCGTCTTTTTCGGCGATACCAAAACAGGCCAGGGCTAACGACTTGCCTATCGAAGACAGATAATTCATGTAGGTCTTGCCGTCAGGCCGGTTGTACCATTCGCCTATGATCCAACCGTCCTTGATAACCAAAGCGCCGGAATGTTCGTGGTAATCGTGATTCTTGAGCTTCGAGTAGTTGGGAATGGACAGGTTGTACCTGCCGAATTCTTCCACGTTCGCCGGGTCAAGGCCCAGCGATCTGATGAATTCGGGATCGGTGTTCTTTCTCCACCCGCCGCTCGCTTCCGGCCGCGGAAAATAGTCATTTGCAAATGAGATCTCCGTGGCCGCTGCAATAGCTAACAGACACAGTAGTGCGATTCCACGCTTGATCAAATCGACTTTCACATTCTTCAGTAAATGATTTCGTAGATGTTGACATGAGGCAATCGTGCGCCCCTGTCTCCGACGGGAAAGTACCCGAGATGCTTGAATTGATCTTGCCACCGGGGGTCCGTTACATCACGCAGGTAAGGTCTTCGTTTCAATCCTTCGCGGTCCGTAATCAAATATCTGACGTTAATTTTTCTGAAATGGATCATGGCCTCACCCAGGGTGTCATAGACACCGGGCCGCCACACGCGGATGTGCGGCGCGACGTCCCTGAAGCTCCTCGCGACCCGCCAGCCGATAGGCTCATAGTGCTGGCTCATCTTGAGGAAATCCCCTCCCTCCACTATCGCCACGGTGCCCTCGATGTTGTTGGACGCCCACACCGCCCAATGGTCCTTGACCTGCGGTATCTGCCTCTGCTCAGGCCCCATCCACACCACTAAAGGCAGATCACTGGCGATCAGCAGGATGATCGCGGTAGCCGCGATGCTCTGAACGGGCACCCGGTACCGCTCGAGCACGAAAAATGCTGCAGCGGCACAAAGTAACAACAAAGGCAGCAAATAGTACAAATGCCGCACGGTTCCAAAGATCTCGTAGACCATGGATATGCCTGCAATGGACACAACCAGGACCAGCGGCACGATGTATGCCCGCCGCTTGCGGAGCAGAAACACAGTGACGCCGCCCAACAGCGCGATCATGGCCCCGGGAGCGTTCAGCAGCCACCTTTCCAAATGTTTCAAAACGGACAGCAATCCGCCGTCGACAAACCTGTCGTACAGTTCGGCAATGCTGTGCGTACTCAGAAACTTCCACAGCGAAGGCGCGGCTATATTGTCCGCCCAAACGTGCTCGTAGTGGTCGACGAAGTACTTCGAGTTCGGACCATAGTCGAATGGTGAGCCAAATGCAGCGAAACGCGCGTAGAGATAGGGTGAAATGGCGATGACGAAAACCGCAGACGAAACGACCACAGCGGCGATGGTCGATTTTCGAGAACCCCACGAATGCAGAACGATGGTCAGAACGAGTGCCGCGAATACAAACAAACCGTTGGGTCTGACGTAGTATGAAGCAGCGGCCAGCAACGCTGCGGTGACGAGACTGCGGATGTCCAGAGCATCCGCCTCGGTGGCCCGTATCGAAAAATACACGACACCGATCACGAGCAGTATAAAAAGCGCTTCACTCATGGCGCTCCGGGCCATCGTGTAGATCAGCGCGTTCGTCATATAAGCAAGCACGACCATCACCGCAAGTCCCTTCTGCGAGCGGTCCGTTAACATCGCACTGCAGGCTTTTCCCAGCGCGAACACCCCGAACGCCGTGCACAGGATCGAAGTCCAGCGTGACACATACATCGCCTCGAAAACGTTATCCACGCTCATGATCGAGAACACCAGGCCGAGCAGCAGCGGCCACCCAATGGCCTGCGGCCTGTCCAGGCTGAAATCTCCCAGGGAAATTTCCATACCTTTGACCGTGAAATTATAGGCATCTTCGCGCAATACGAGGGCAAATGGGGTTACGCCGGCGAGGAAAACGGCGAAGGCCAAGGTCAAGAGCAGTAGCCAAAGATCCCGCCAGGTGACATAGTCGAAGATGCGGGTCAGGTACTCGTCTGCGCTGTCCAGCGCCTGATATGTCTTTCTCCAAACCGCCATTCAGCTGCGGTCCCTGCCGGCATCGATTGCGGTTTGCACCACTGCGGAGGAGTCCCAGTCGGCCGGATTTCCGAAGCCATCCCGAACACCCTGAAAAATGTGTTTCAGGTTTTCAGCCCGAGACGACAGAAACAATCCGGAGAAAACGAATATATAAAGTAGTCGTATCAGATCAGCGGTTATCCATTTAAACGGTGCGTATTTTTGCCGGTACAACCAAATGCTGTTGCGAAACGTAAAGTAGTAGCGAAATCCCTTGTGCACCGGCACTGTCCGCCATCGACCAAGCCACACGCGGACGACGCGCTCACCGAGTCCATGGCTCATCCGTGCCAGGCAGCTGCCATAGGCGCGGTATCCCCTGGATCTTGCGCGCAGGAACCACTCCGTATCCACGTGGTCGATGAACAGCTCGTCGCTCATCGGTCCGACGTCCGCCAATACGGACATGGGAATCAGGGTCCCGGATGAAATCAAAAAATCGACTTCATGAAGTTCTGCACCGCCGTGTTCGCAGTAAATCTTGCTGAACCGAAACCAGGCAAACCGAACAAAAGAGGAGCCCGGGTTGCCGGATGGCAGCGTGTAGCTCGACCCGATTGCCGCCACCCTTGGACCATCCGGGGCTGTCAACAATCCATCGATGAGTGCCTTGAACGCCCCGGCCTCCGGTATGGAGTCCTGATCGAGCAGCACGACGTACTCCCCGTTGAGGGATCTGACTTTCTCGATAGCCACGTTTTGCGCACCCGCCACGCCCAGATTACGGTCAAGGGCAACGTACTCGAAGGAATGCGCGACAGCCGCCGCGATAACGTCGTCCTGCATCGGCGAGTGATTATCGACCAGCACGACCTTGACTCCTTCATCGTTCAACCTTTCGAACTGACGGGCCATCACGGAGGAATCGGGGCAGAACGTGATTACGACAACGTGCGTCCGAGCCAGCGCTGCCGCGGCTGACAGTCTCGACCGCGGCTGCCGCGCTTCCTCAATCATACTCATGGGTAGCGTACGTAGAGCAACGACAAGAAATTCTGCAACAAATTGGCCGCATGCGCGTTCTCGGACGCAGGTGTGGTGTCGGCATCACGTGGTAATATTGGGTTTTATGACTAATGTCGAAGCAAGGCCCCGCGGCACACGTTCACCAGCATCACCGATGAGTATACATCCCGAGCCACCAAACCAACAGTTTCGCACAACGGGGGCTCCGTTTGGATAAGGTTGGTACCGCCACCTTGTTCTACCGCCGAACCGGCGAAGACTATTCCAGTGATAAACGACTGGTACACCGGTATTCGACAGATTCGAATCCCCAGACGCTTACGTTCTGCATTGAACAAGAACTCCAAGAGCTCGAATCGATCGATTTTCATTTTCTGTCACAGACCCCGGCTATGCCAATCGCATACATCAAGATTTTGTCCGTGATCATCGAGGCCACCGGCCCGGATTCGAATAGTTCGTTAGCCCTGCTCACGGCGCGCGACCACGCAAAAATAGTCGAAAGTTTCAATATGACGGGCCTCGTATTCAACGACCGACTGCTGGGTGAACTGTACGTCGTCGAAGACGCGGACCCGGCTATCGAATATCGTATCCCGGAGTTCCCGACAGCTGATCCACGATCTAAGCTCAAGTTCGAAATCGCACTCGAATACCTGCCCGATAAAAGCTACATAATGGCCCGTGACAGCTTTCTTGCCAGGCAAGAGCGTGACGAGGCGCACATACGCGCCGTTGAATCCAGGATTGCGGTATTGGAAAAAACCAGCGAAGAGTTCGACAGGTACCGAAATTCCCCACTCTGGAACATGTTCATCCGTGCCCAGCAGCTTTACGAACGCTTGATACACGCTCGCAAGGACGGTGCCATCAATGCCTGCCTGAAAGTGTTTCGCCCGGCGTGGTGGTCACGACGCAACCTGAACGAGTACGAACGCTGGCGGACTGCCAACGGGTATCAGAACCGGCCCGACGAATGACCAAAGGCAATTTGAAGTCAATGCACCTGTGCATTGTGCCCGGCAATTCGACAAGACCCGGGATGCGGGCCTCCGTGTCGTGCCTGCGGAACCACCCTGAAGTGCGATTGATACTGGCGACATGCGACGGAGTGCGCTCCGTATCGCGGATCAAGCAGTACGTCGAACAGCGACTCCACAACCGGGTCGAGGTTGTCGAGGCCAGGGATACCGGCTGGATTGCCGATCGGAGCGACGACGGTGACGGCGATGCCATTTTCGTATTCATGCCATCCGGCGACTGGCTGAGCGACGATGCTCTCGAAGCAATGTGGTCTTCCGTTCATGACGGCGGTGCCGATATTGTCTACGCCGACCAGGATACCATCAATGATCGGGGCCATCTCGAAGGTCCCCGGTTCAAGACCGGACCGAACTATGACTATTTTGCCCACTTCGACTACATCGGGGACCTGCTGTGCATTCGCCAATCCATCCTGGCCGAATACGGCGGCATCGATCTGAATGACTATCCTGGCGCCCGCTACGCTCTGTTGCTGCGCGCTTTCGCGGATGGAAGGCGCATGGAACATCTTCCCCGGCCTATTTACCATGCGCGCAAAGAAGTCGGCGGCCGCGGCCTCGAACCTGTTCTGCGCGCGCATTTCAGGGAACAGGATCCTGGAATCGAGGTACTGCCCGCGGTAAACAACACGTACCGAATAAAGCGTCGGATCCGGGGCAAACCGAGGACGACCATAGTGATCCCGTTCAAGGACAGACCTCGATTTCTGCGGACCTGCCTTGAATCCATTCTGGAAAATACCAGCAATCCCAATTACGATATTCTGGGAATTTCGAACCGGTCCCAGTCCTCAGAAACCTACCGGGTAATGGACGAGTTCCGCAGACGAGACCGCCGCATCAGATTCGTCGAGCACAATATCCCGTTCAATTTTTCCGCTCTGGTCAACCACGGTGTCGATCTGGCATCGGGCGAGTACATCGTCCTGATGAACAATGATATCTCCGTCAGCAACAAGGAATGGCTCGACGCCATGCTGGAACACGGCCAGAGAAAAAGGGTCGGTGTGGTGGGTGCAAAATTGTTGTATCCCGACGGTACCATCCAGCATGCTGGACTGAGCGTCCAGCAATCCGGTCATATCGGCCATATGCACAAGCACTATCCCGGGGATTCCTCCGGGTACATGAACCGCCTGATCTGCGTTCAGGAGGTCAGTGCGGTAACCGCGGCCCTTTGCCTGTTCACAAGGGATTTGCACCGCAAGCTGGACGGCTTCGATGAGGATCGATTCGGCATTGCCTACAACGATGTCGATTTCTGCCTGCGCGCCAGAGCCCTTGGCCGTTGCAACATCTTTACCCCATTCGCACTGGCATATCATCACGAGTCTCTTTCGCGAGGCTACGAGGACACGGAATCCAAAAGATCGCGATTCGAACGGGAGCGCCACAGGTTCTGGCAACGCTACCAATCCCGGCGGGGGCTTCCCGACCCCGGTTACAACCCCAATTTGGATCAATATCGGGATGATTTCTCGTATTAAGTCCTTGATTTCAAGCCTTGATTTGAAGCACCTGGACACGCGCCGGATCGACCTGGCCATGGCATGGGCTCAGCGCCACCCCGTGGCCACCGCGGCATACAACCTGGGCAACTATCTGTTTCTTGGCACGATCAAGTCGGCGCAATGGGCCGCGCAGTCCGTGGTGAAGCTGAGAAACCGCCTCACTGGAAGCGAATCCGGCTTCGACACCCATGCTCACGAAACCGTGACAGCGCACCCGGTTCGCCACATCCCCGACGAGCCGCGGGTGCTGATACTCGCCGAGGACAGCATACCGCAATGTTTCGAGTACCGGGTCAGGCAAAAGCTCGAGATGCTGAGCGAGCTCGGTTGGGAGGCCGCCTGGCTGCCCTGGTCGGATATCGAGCAGGTCAGAAGGGAACTGCATTTCTACGACGTGATCGTGCTGTACCGTGTACCGGGGTTCGATGCCGTGCTTTCATTCATCGAGTACGCCGGTTCGCTGAACAAACTGCTGATCTACGACCTGGACGATCTCGTTTTCGACCGGATCCAACTCGAAAAAAAGTTTTCCGGCAATCGTGGTCAACTCTCGATCAGCGTGTACAAGGATCTTCTCACGGGCGCCGATCTCTACCGCAAATCGATGTCGCTGATACCGTTCTGCATGGTGTCGACGGAACCTCTCAGGGAACAGGTTGAACGTACGGTAAGCGCCAGCGGATTCATTCTTCCCAACGGCATATCGTCCACGCTGATTTACGAGTGCGGCGCGGAGTTTGCAGGCAGGGAAACCGACGCCGTCATCATATTCTACGGCAGCGGGACAAAAACACACGACGCCGATTTCAGATTGGTCACACCCGTATTGCTAGAACTGCTCGACGAACACCCCGAAACCAAACTCGTCATCGCCGGGCCATTGCAGATCGACCCGGGCTTTAGGCGATTCGGAAATCGGGTATTGACCATCGAATTCCTCGAGTATGCTTCGTATCTCGAAGTCCTGAGGTGCGCCCACATAAACATCGCCCCCCTCGAACCCGGCATATTCGCCGACTGCAAAAGTGAAATCAAATGGCTGGAAGCCGGCATGCTGGGCGTCCCATCGGTCGTTTCCGGGACCCGCACATACGAGCGGATCATCAGACGAAATGAAACCGGCTTGGTGGCCGACACACCCGCACAGTGGAAGTCCATACTTGGGGCACTCATCGTCGACAAGGATCTGGGGGATCGGATTGGCCGGGCCGCGAAAGTCGAAATCGCGCGGCAATACGGGCGTGAACAGCTTGCCGGGAAATTCAGGGATATCGTTTACGAATGTATAGATCGTTCGCCCAACACGAGCCGGTCACACGCCGGCACGAAATCCAGGCAACGCCTGTTGATTGTCAACACACTTTACCCGCCGCAATCCATGGGAGGTGCCACCCGGATCGTCAAGGGTCTTGTCGACACCATGGTGTCTGAATTCAGCGGACGCTACGACGTCATGGTCTTTACCTGTGACGTGCACGATACGAGGCCGTATCACCTTCGGGAATATGTTCATGACGGCGTCATCGTACTTTCCGTTAGCGTACCAATGAGACCGGATCTCGAAAGATTGTACGAGGACGAAAAAATCAGGCGCCTATTCGACCGGGTGCTGCGCTTCTACGCTCCCGATATCGTGCATTTTCACAGTGTACAGCGACTAACCGCATCGCCGCTGCTGGCCGCCGGGGAAAACCACATCCCATACGTCGTCACCCTGCATGATTCCTGGTGGATTTCCGACTACCCGTTCATGATCGATGACAGTGGAAACCTGCTGCCACGGAACGTCAGCAACCCCCTCGTTGCCTGCAGCTACAGCACCGATTTCAACAGCACATTCTCTCGGAACCGATTTTTGCGGGACCGGCTGCACGGCGCAAGCGCTCTTGTAGCCGTTTCGGAGTACCAGCGGGATCTGTATTCAGACAACGGATTCGCGAACACGATAGTGATCGAAGACGGCGTTGACACACCACCCGGTTTCAGCAGAAACGCGGTGCAAAAACTGGTGCTTGGATACGCCGGCGGTAAGTCAGAACATAAAGGATTCTATTTCTTAAAAGACTGCATAGGCACCGCCAGGCTCCGAAACATCGAAGTCGTCATAGTCGATATCTTTTCCAAACTGTCACAAGCGACAACGGAGAAATGGGGCGACACGCCGGTGACGATTTATCCCAGGTTCGATTTTTCCGACATGGGTGCGTTCTACTCCCTAATCGATGTCATGATCGTGCCTTCCCTGTGGCCAGAGAGTTTCGGTCTTGTCGCGCGGGAAGCGTCCCTGTTGGGTTTGTGGGTCGTCGCCTCCGACTCGGGAGGGCTTAGGGGTGCCGTGATCGATGGAGAATCCGGTTTCTTGTACTCACCCGGTGATGGTGATGAGTTCCAAAGCATCCTCGCCGAACTTGATCTACATTGGCAAAAATACAAACAACCGGTCGACCAGACCTGCATCGCCGGCCTCGGAATCAAATCCGTCGAACAGAACGCCAGTATCACCCAGGAATTGTATCAGCGCATAGCGACAGACAGGGGTCGGAGTAAAAGTTGAAGGATGCTAAATCCTTCAGCTTTTACCCTGACCCCACTCTGTTCGGGTTTCTGTAAATAAACACACTGCTTCCGTGCTCGCCATTTATTTTTTTGACCGGTGGGCCATGCAGATGAATTTCCAGCCATTCGGTCCAAGGGTAGTCATTATCACCCAGTTCAATGGCGATATAGTCATACTCCTTCCACTTTTTATTCTTGATGACCAGGTAAGAGTGTTTCCAGGAATAGTTGTCGTCCTTATGGAAGGCATCCTTGCCCGAATAGTGGACCAGTATCAGATTGTTGCTGTGCAGCGTCGCGTCCGCGGGGGTATTTTCCCGGATCCAGCGGCCAGCCTCGGCGAGATGTTTTTTATTTGTAAAAACGTCCAGGCCGTTCACCCCGAGCAGTATTGCCAGCACCAGCGTTCCCGGCAGCAGCCATTTTTGCCTGGCGGTTTGGCTCGAATCGCCCCAGCGTTTCCATAGATACGAAAACACGAACGGTGACGCCATCAATATGGTAACGGTAACCGTCAGCGCATAGCGGTCGACCACGATCGAAATGAAAAATGCGGAACCGATCAATATCAGCGTATTGACCAGGATTATAGCCATCCAAATCGGCTTCAAGGACATTTCGGGAAAGAGGATGCTCTTTTTGTAGCCCCAGACCGCCAGGACGGCATAGATAACAGACAGTCGTCGTACGAGTTCAGCCACGGTGACGAACACGATAATCATGACGTACACGATTAGATAGTAGCGCCCGGCAAACTGCTCTTTCAGTAATCCGAGCTTGCCCCCCACGGTGTCGGTTGCATACCCGCTGATGGCCTCGATGATGTTCCCCGGTTTCTCGAATTTTCCCGCGGCGTCGATGATAGCGACGTCTTTGATCAACCACAGACCAAGGAGAAACGCGAACACAAGCACGAGCATCGCCCCGGCGACAAGCAGTAACCACCTGGCAGTGTATGATGCGGACTGACGCAGGGCCAAGGCAATGACCGGCACCGATGCCAGGATGGCGATACCCTCCACCCTGAACAGACAGGCCGCTGCGGCACACACAAACCATCCAAACAGTGAAACACGGCTGTTTTGTTTCCAGTATTTGAAAAGGAAACACAGGGACCAGATGCTGAATGCCACGTAGCCGATGTCTCGTATGATGAATGACCGGTACTTGTTCAGGGTGGGGAATACCAGTATCAAAAATACGGCAAAGATCATTGTGTTCCGGTCCGCGCCCAGTTCGTAGACAACGCAGAGAAAACAGACGACTAGCAGCGCCGCCAGCAGTGCGTTGAGAACGTAGGCTGCGCTGACCAGGTCGACCCCGGGCAGTTTGCCGAGATAAGCGATGAGCGCGGGATAGAATGGCCAGGAATATATAGACAGCGCCTCGCGCCAGTCGCCGGTTGAGATCGACCGCGCAGCCCTGACATAATAGACACCATCGTTGTTGATGATCGGGTCGGCCCATATGCACCAGATGGACAGTGCGAGACTCGACAACACGGCAACAATGATCAGTCCGGGATACTGCCGGAGGAAGCCTGAAGTCATCGGCAGGTGTTAGCCTGGATAATGCGGGCTAGCCCGCATATTGCACCAGTATCCCGAGCGATGACGCAGGACAGGTTTGGCTGAGCGCCGGTCTGGAGCGAGGAGCGTAGCCATAGCTACGGTCCGAGTGAAGACCAAGCCCAGGCGAAGCTGAACAAGTCAGCACCGGGATAGGCCGACCCCGATGACAAACCGTCCTTTTGATCCATCTATC
>Ga0209567_10000101_pt1 | contig 41832 bp, 35 predicted proteins | sample COG_12_FD_184756 | JGI IMG/M metagenome (GOLD analysis project Ga0209567, IMG submission 184756) | Pelagic marine sediment microbial communities from the LTER site Helgoland, North Sea, for post-phytoplankton bloom and carbon turnover... | ecosystem: Environmental > Aquatic > Marine > Neritic... | reverse complement strand
CATCGCCGCCGGCGTCCGCGTGAGTCGCCTGGAACGCCCTGACATGACGTATCTGGTCCTCTTTTTCGGCATCTGATGAGCGAATAAGCTCGAGTTCGTGCACTTCATCTTCCTGCCCTTCTTCCGGCAGAAACGTATTCACGCCAATGAGCGGCAACGAGCCGTCGTGTTTCTTATGCTCGTAGTAAAGGCTCTCTTCCTGGATCTTGCCGCGCTGGTACATCGTATCCATCGCACCCAACACGCCGCCGCGCTCGGAAATGCGCTCGAATTCCTGGTACACGGCTTCCTCAACGAGATCGGTCAGTTCATCGATGACGAACGAACCCTGCCACGGGTTTTCGCAGAAGTTGAGGCCAAGTTCCTGAGAGATGATCATCTGGATCGCGACCGCCCGACGCACCGACTGTTCGGTCGGTGTCGTGATCGCCTCGTCAAACGCATTTGTGTGCAGGCTGTTGCAGTTGTCGAACAATGCGTACAACGCCTGCAACGTTGTACGAATATCGTTGAAGCTGATCTCCTGGGCGTGCAGGCTGCGGCCCGAAGTCTGCACGTGATACTTGAGCATCTGCGATCTCGCGCTCGCCCCGTAACGTTCCTTCATTGCCCGTGCCCAGATGCGGCGTGCGACCCGGCCGATCACCGTGTACTCCGGATCCATACCGTTCGAGAAGAAGAAGCTCAGGTTGGGTGCGAAGGCATCGATAGCCATGCCGCGTGCGAGGTAGTACTCAACGATGGTGAAACCATTCGAGAGCGTAAACGCGAGCTGGCTGATCGGGTTCGCGCCAGCTTCGGCAATGTGATATCCACTGATCGAGATGCTGTAATAGTTGCGGACATTATTCTCGATGAAGAACTGTTGCACGTCACCCATCATCTTCATCGCAAATTCGGTGGAGAAGATGCAGGTATTTTGCGCCTGGTCCTCTTTCAGGATGTCGGCCTGTACCGTGCCCCGCACCATCGACAATGTCTCTTTTCGAATGCGCGCATAGGTCTCCGCATCGACAACAAGGTCGCCAGAGACACCGAGCAGTCCGAGACCAAGACCGTCGTTTCCTTCGGGTAAATCGCCTTCGTAGGCCGGACGACTCTTTCCTTCGAACCAGGCGTCGACTTTCTTCAGCGCCGCTTCCCAACCACCGATATCGCGCAGGTGTTTTTCGACTTGCTGGTCGATTGCTGTGTTCATGAAGAACGCCAGGATCATCGGCGCCGGTCCATTGATGGTCATCGAGACCGACGTCGAGGGCGCACACAGGTCGAAGCCCGAGTAGAGTTTCTTCATGTCGTCGACAGTGGCGATCGAGACACCCGAATTGCCGACCTTGCCGTAGATATCGGGTCGCTCGTGCGGATCTTCGCCATACAGCGTGACCGAATCGAAAGCCGTCGACAAGCGTGCCGCAGGCTGGCCCTGCGACAGGTAATGGAAGCGCCGATTGGTGCGCTCCGGCGTGCCCTCGCCTGCAAACATCCGGGTCGGGTCTTCCCCGAGTCGACGATACGGATAGACACCGCTTGTGTACGGGTACCCTCCGGGCAGGTTCTCCTTCTTCAGGAAGGTCAGCAACTCGCCCCAATCCGTGAAGTCAGGCGCTGCAATCTTGGGAATCTTCTGGTGACTCAGCGATTCGCGGTAGTTGTTGCCCGTAATCTCCCGTCCGCGAACCGTGTAGCTGTAGTGCTCGGAACGTACGCCTTCCTTACGGGCCGGCCACTCTCGCAATAAGGCCACCGAAGCTGGCGTGAGATCGCTCAGGGCCTCCTGGTAGCGCTGCCTCAGGACCAGAAGACTTCGATCATCGCCGCCGCTCAGCGCTTTCGTCTCGTAGGGGTCGAGTTCCGCCGGGATTTCCGGATCGTCCAGCAGCTTGAGGGACTCGTAAACATGCTGTGCACGGCTGGCGATCTCAGCCTGGCTTTCGATACGGTGGTTGATCGCACGTCCCTGCTCGGAGATCTCCGCGAGATAACGAATGCGGGCGCCCGGAATCATCGCGGTCGAGCGCGGCTCGCGTATGGATGTATCAATATCCGGTGTCCATTGGTCCTTGTCGAGACCGGCTTTCTCCGCGACTCGGCGACACAACTCCGCGAACATCCAGCTAACGCCCGGGTCGTTGAACTGGCTCGCAATGGTCGGGTACACCGGCACGTCCTCATCGTTTACTTCGAACGCGACGTGGTTACGCTTCCACTGCTTCCTGACATCACGCAACGCGTCTTCCGCACCCCGCTTGTCATATTTATTGAGAACGACCAGGTCGGCAAAATCGAGCATGTCGATCTTTTCCAACTGGCTTGCTGCTCCGTATTCACTCGTCATGACATAGACGGAATAGTCCACCATGTCGACAATCTCACTGTCGCTCTGGCCAATGCCGGCCGTCTCCACGATGACAAGATCGAAACCCTGCGCCTTCAGGTACGCGATCTGGTCCCCCAGCATTTCGCTGGTGGCAAGATGCTGACGCCGTGTTGCGATCGAGCGCATGTATATGCGATCCGAGCGCAGCGAATTCATGCGAATACGATCACCCAGCAACGCGCCGCCGGTGCGGCGCCGCGTTGGATCTACGGCCAGGACCGCAATCCGTTTGTCCGGAAAGAACGCGAGAAAGCGATTCAGGATTTCGTCCGTCACGCTGCTCTTGCCGGCGCCGCCGGTTCCGGTAATACCGATAACCGGCACGGGTCCCGCCTTGACCTGCCACTCCTTGCGCAGTGCGGCGAGTTCGCCCTCGTCAAATATTCCCACTTCGATCGAAGAGATCATTGCCGCAATATCAACAGCTGTCTCGCTCTTCGCCGGGGCGGCCGTCTCACGTCGAGCCGACCGGGTTCGCGCGACGAGGTCCTCGATCATCGCCTGCAGGCCGAGTTCCATGCCGTCATGCGGGTGGTAAATGCGCTCGACACCATAGTCCATCAGCGCCTTGATCTCGTCCGGGGTGATCGTGCCGCCGCCACCGCCGAAAATTCTGACGTGTTCCGCGCCAAGCTCTCGCAGGCGGTCAACCATGTAGCGGAAATACTCGTTGTGGCCACCCTGGTAGGAACTGACGGCAATACCGTCGGCGTCTTCCTGGATCGCCGCCTGCACGATGTCTTCAACACTGCGATTGTGGCCGAGGTGCACGACCTCCACGCCCTGCGCCTGGATCAGTCGGCGCATTATGTTAATTGCCGCATCGTGGCCGTCGAACAGCGAAGCTGCGGTCACAAAGCGTAAGGGGATACTGTCGCGCTCGCCGGACGTGCGCGGTAGGTCGGTGGCTGCCGTACTCATACTTCAACCCGGGAATAATTTTAATCTGGATTAAAATAATGCAGAATCGAGCCAGACTCAAGCAACAAGCGCCAAAACCATGGCCGACAATGCCGCCGAAACCCGCTGGGAACTGCAAAAAGACCGCATGCTGCGCGCCGCGGCGCAGTGCTTTAACGAGAAAGGCTACAGCGGCTCATCGCTCAAGGACGTCGCCAATATCCTGGGGCTGACCGATGCCGCGCTCTACTACTACGTTAAGAACAAGGAGGAACTGGTCTACCTTTGTTATGTGCGAGCGGGCGAAGTAGGCCAGGAGTCGATGGATCGAGCCATCGCCAAAGGCAGTTGCGGCCTGGACACCGTCACGCGCTATATCCGCTACCACATTGAAGTCATGACCGGCGCACGCGGTCCGGTTGCCATCATGAGCGAGATTCCGTCACTGAAACCCGAACACCGTGAACGTGTGCTGCAAATATCCCGTGACCACAGCACGCGCTTTGAAGCGATTCTCGAAAGGGGAATCGAGGATGGCAGCATCGCATCCTGCGATGTTCGCATGACCGGCAACGCGATCATGGGCGCCCTGAACTGGGTGCCAAAATGGTTCCACGGTGACGCGGACGTCGCGCAGAATGTCATCAGGGAGTTTCCGAAGATTCTGGGCGCCAGTCTGGCGCCTACCGATCGCCAACGTCCGACAGAAAATCTCTGACCTGTGCGCTCAGGGCGTCGAGGTCGTCCCTGTCCAGCTCGTCGGCTTCCATACGCGCGATCCCCATCTGGTCGGCCAGGAAATCGAGTCGCACCTGCATTTGTTCGAGAATGCGTCTGACGAGGGCATCCTTGGAAATACCGGCTCCTGATCTCGGATCCACGATCGTTACTGAACCGCCGCCTCGCGACAGTCGCGAGCCGGTGCCAGCTTCCTCCAGCTCGGCGAATTCCGAGGACAGCAAGTTCGTGACCACAACCAGGTCGCTAACTTGCTGGCGTAAGCGGACATACTCGATATCAGAGCGCTCCCGCTCTTCCAAATTGAGCGACTCGAGCATCTGGTCACGCACTTCGACGAATTCCGGCGAGTCTCGCTCGGCGGCCACCCGATACCAGGCCGATGCCATAATCGGGTCCTTCGTCACCCCGTGACCCCACTGGCACATGTACCCGGCCATGTACTGGGCGTACTTGTCGCCCATCGGCGCCAGCTCGTTGACGTAGATGAAATGCGCCCTTTCCCAGCCCCCGCTCTGGTAAAGAGACTCAGCCTTGGCCTGAATGCGCGCGGTACGAGTATCCAGATCACCTGAAGGAATCTCCGACCACTGCGCGGCCGTTGTCACCGAGAGGAGCAACAGCAAAGGCAGAAGGAAAATGTGAATTCGCTTACTCAATGTTGTTTCAACAGCAACGGACACCTGTTTTGTCAGTACGCGGATCGTAAAGTTCCCCAGATCAGAGGTCGTCAATCGACAAAATCCGGCTTGCGCTTTTCGAGGTTGGCGCGCACGGCCTCAGCCTGGTTTGGCGATCCCAGCAGGCGTAGCTGTAACTGCGCCTCCAGCGCCAGTGAATCCTTCTCCGAACAGCTCCAGGCCTCGTTGACAAGACGCTTGATCCCGCGAATCGCATCCGGCGATCTTGCCGCGCATGCCTGCGCCACACGGCGAGCCGCAGCCAGCGGATCCTCCTCAATCGAGGTCAAGACGCCCAGCTGCAGGCCTTCTTCGGCATCGAACACTCGCGCTGTCCATGCGAGTTCCTTCACGCGGTCGGGCGGCATGATGTCGCGTAGCGTCGTACTGATCGCCATGTCGGGAATCAGGCCCCATTTCGACTCCATGATCGACATTTGCGTATCGGGCGCCGCGTAGCGCAGATCAGCACCCATCGCTATTTGAAACCCGCCGCCGAAGGTGACTCCCTGAAGCGCGCATATCACAGGTACCGGAAGCTCTCGCCATGCGTAGGCCGCTCTCTGAAACCGGTTGGCCAACGAACCTGAGACCGGCGAAAGCAACGACTCACCAAGGTCGTCGATGCCACCCTGCAACACCGAGAGGTCGATACCGGCGCAAAAGTTTTCGCCTGCGCCATGAAGTACGACAGCCCTGACCGACTTATCGCCTTCGACGGCCCGGGCAGCAGCATCGAGCGCGTCAAACGTCTCAATATCGAGCGCGTTGAACTTCTCCGGCCGATTGAGCATGACGTCGGCCACGTGGTTCTCAATCGCTATGTCAATCCGATCTTTCAATACAGGCCTCCCGAATCAGACGACCAGGGAACATTTGCCGTTGCGCAGTACCGTAGCTTCGCGCTCTTTGACACTGCAGGTAAACGACACAACATTGCCGTCCTGCCACATGTCCGTGGTAATGGTATCCCCGGGCAATACCGGCGCCGAGAAACGCGCTTCGAATTCCTCGACGAGCGTGTAATCATAGTCGCAGATCGTCTGCAGAATCGCCTTGCAGGCGATGCCGAACGTACACAGCCCATGGAGAATCGGCCGCTCAAAACCCACGGCCGCGGCGCGATCCGGATCGGCATGCAACGGATTGCGATCACCCGTCAGGCGATAAAGCAGCGGTTGATCCAGGCGTGTTTCGATGTCACAACTCAGATCGGGTTCACGACGCGGCACCCGGTGCGGCGGTATCCCTTTGCCCCTTGGGCCGCCGAATCCTCCGTCGCCGCGAGCCACGATCGTACACCCCATCGTGAAGATCACTGTGTCATCACTCGCAAGCCTGCCTTCTGCCTCGAGAAGGATTAGCGCACCCAGTTTCGGGCCGCGATCGAACGCGTCGACCACGCGCTTATTGATCAGCAGATCGGCAGCTGGTGGCAATGGGCGATAAAGCCGCAGACGCTGTTCGGAGTGCAGGATCTGCGTGTAGTCCCAGCCAAGACCTACCGGGAACATCTCCGGCACGAGGACCGTCGCAAGCGTCGGTACAGTCTTGAGCGACTCCCCCTGCTCATAAACATAGGGCAGTTCGCGTCGGTCAAGTGGATCCCGACCCATGCCGACGCTCAACGCATACAGCATCGAATCTGCATCGGTATAGCTGAAAGGAAGGTCGAGTTCGACCTTGGACATGAGTTCGTCGTAGTTAAGTGCCATTATTCATCCGTGTTTGGCCGCGTAGCGCCAGCCCAAGTCTGCCAGTGGTTGCACTGCTTTGACAGCCTGCGACGCGTGTTTGCTGGCTGCCGTGCCGTCGCGCACGCGCCCCGCGATGCCCTGCAGAATAGCTGCGAGTCTGAAGAAATTGAATGCGGAGTAGAAATTTCTGTCTGGAATGTCATCGCGCCCGGTGCGCGCGCAATACTGTTCAATATACGCGTCTTCTCCGGGGATACCGAGTTCGTCGAGCGGCTTGCCGACAAGCCCGGTCGACCCGATTCCAATCTCAGGCATTTGCCAGGCCATAAGGTGGTAAGTGAAATCGGCAAGGGGATGGCCAATCGTCGAAAGCTCCCAGTCCAGCACCGCGATAACGCGAGGTTCGGTTGGATGGAGAATCATGTTATCGAGCCGGTAGTCGCCATGGACAATGCTGGTCGAGTCGTCGTCCGGAATATTCTCGGGTAGCCATTCGATGAGACTGTCCATCGATCGGATTTCACCCGTTTCCGACGCTCGATACTGCCCGGTCCAGCGCGATATCTGGCGTGCAAAATAATTGCCGGGCATACCGAAGTCCTCCAGTCCGATCGCCCGGAAATCCGTCTGGTGTAGTGCGGCTATCGTCTCGTTGACGTGGTCGTAGATTGCGCTTCGCTCTTCCCTGTCCAGTCCGGGCAGATCAAGCTCCCAGAAAATGCGCCCTTCGACGCACTCCATTACATAGAAAGCAGTACCGATAATCGCGTCGTCTTCGCAGAGCACATAGGGCCGCGGCACCGGGAAACCCGACGCGTGCAAAGCGCTGATTACGCGAAACTCCCGGTCGACAGCATGCGCCGACTTAAGGAGCTTTCCTGGTGGCTTGCGCCGCAAGACATAGCTTCCCGATGCCGTGTCCAGCCGGTAAGTCGGGTTCGACTGCCCGCCTTTGAACTCGGTAACGGCCAGCAAACCACTGAAGCCCTCAATTTCCGCCGACAGGTAAGCCTCGAGTTGCCGCTCATCAAATCGATGCGCATCTCGAACGTGCCGTACCCCGGTGTTTTGCTCTTGCCGCGACTTCATGGCCGCAAAGTGTACCGCTACATGCGAAAAATACCGAACGATGACTCGACAGGTTGCGGGTGGTTCATCGCGGCGGACAAGCCATGAGCGAGAACCCGGCGTGTGTCCGCAGGATCGATAACGCCGTCATCCCAGAGTCGTCCGCTCGCGTACAGAGGATTGCCCTGGTTATCGTATTGCGCCCGGATCATGTCTTCGTAGCCCGCCTTTTCGCTCTCGGGCCATTCTTCACCGCGCAGCTTCAGGCCTTCCTCCTTGACCGTCGAGAGGACGAGTGCGGCCTGGTCGCCGCCCATCACCGAGATGCGCGCGTTCGGCCACATCCATATCATACGGGGGCTGTAAGCGCGCCCGCACATCGCATAGTTACCGGCGCCGAATGAGCCGCCCACGACCACCGTGAATTTGGGCACATTGGCCGTCGCCACGGCGTTGACCATCTTGGCGCCGTCTTTCGCAATGCCGGCCTGCTCGACACGCTTGCCTACCATGAAGCCGGTGATGTTCTGCAGGAATACGAGCGGTATCCGGCGACGATTACAGAGCTGCACAAAATGCGCACCCTTTTGCGCCGACTCCGGAAACAGGATGCCGTTGTTCGCAACGACTCCAACAGGGTAGCCATCGATGTGGCCGAAACCACAAACCAGCGTCGCGCCGTAAAGCTTCTTGAACTCGTGAAACTCGGATGCGTCTACGACGCGCGCTATGATTTCCCGGATGTCATAGGGAAAACGAAACTCGCGGGACACAATGCCGTACACATCCTCGATCGGGTACGCAGGTTCCTCGGGAGCACGCCGGACGACACTCGCAGCGCGCTCGATATTCAGATTGGCAACGATGTCGCGCGCAATGGCGATAGCGTGTTCGTCATCCTCGGCGAGATGGTCAGTAACACCCGAAATGCGCGAATGTACGCTGCCGCCGCCGAGCGTTTCGGCATCGACGACCTCACCGGTTGCGGCTTTCACCAGCGGCGGTCCGCCGAGAAAGATCGTACCCTGGTTGCGGACGATCACCGACTCGTCACACATCGCCGGGACATACGCACCGCCCGCGGTACACGAACCCATCACGACGGCGATTTGCGGAATTCCCTTGCCCGACAGGCGCGCCTGGTTATAGAAGATACGACCGAAGTGATCGCGATCCGGGAAGACCTCGTCCTGGCGTGGCAAAAACGCGCCGCCCGAGTCGACCAGGTAGATACACGGCAAGTGGTTTTCCGCGGCGATTTCCTGGGCGCGCAGGTGCTTCTTGACAGTCAGCGGATAGTACGTGCCGCCCTTAACGGTCGCGTCGTTCGCGACGATCATGCATTCGATACCGTGAATGCGGCCGATGCCGGTGACGATCCCCGCACTCGGCACGTCATCGCTGTACACCTGCCACGCTGCCTGCCGGCCGATCTCCAGGAAATGTGCGTCCTCGTCGAGCAAAGCTGCCACCCGGTCGCGGGCGAGCATCTTGCCACGTTTCAGGTGTTTCTCGCGCGAGCGTTCCGGACCGCCCTGCACAACGTAGTCGTCGACCTCCCGGAGTTTCTCGGCGAGCGCCTCATGGGCTTCCTTGTTCTTCTCGAATTCCTCGGAAGAACGATCGACTTTTGTCTGGATTATCGGCATAGGCCTCGACTATTTTGTCGCGTTAAAGAGCTCGCGGCCAATCAACATCCGTCGTATCTCGCTCGTGCCCGCGCCAATCTCATACAGTTTGGCGTCGCGCCACAGGCGCCCGGCCGGGAATTCGTTGATGTAGCCGTTTCCGCCGAGGGCCTGGATCGCCTCACCGGCCACCCAGGTTGCCTTCTCGGCAGCCAAGAGGATACATCCTGCCGCGTCGAAGCGGGTAGCGAGCCCCCGATCGCAGGCCTGCGCTACAGCGTAGACATAGGACCTGCTGCTGTTCATTGCGGTGTACATGTCCGCGATCTTGCCCTGCATGAGCTGGAATTCGCCGATTGGCTGGCCAAACTGCTTGCGATCGTGCACGTACGGCATTACGAGGTCCATACAGGCCGCCATAATGCCGAGCGGGCCCCCTGCGAGTACCAGGCGTTCGTAATCGAGTCCGCTCATCAGGATGACAGCGCCCTTACCCTCCTCGGCCAGCAGGTTGGCCGCGGGCACGCGGCAGTCCTCGAACAGCACTTCACTCGTATCCGAGCCACGCATGCCCAGCTTGTCCAGTTTTTGGGGTGTGGAGAATCCGGGCGCGCCTCGTTCGACAATGAATGCACTGACACCTTTCGTGCCCGCGTCCGGGTCCGTCTTCGCATAGACGATCATGACGTCAGCGCCCGGCGCATTCGTGATCCACATCTTGGAGCCGTTGAGCACATAGTCGTCGCCGTCACGAACCGCCACGGTGCGCATACCCATTACGTCGGACCCGGCGCCGGCCTCGCTCATCGCAAGCGCTCCCAGGTGCTCGCCGGAGACGAGCTTTGGCAGGAACTTTTGTTTCTGCTCAACACTGCCCCAGCGTTGTAGCTGATTAATGCACAAATTCGAATGCGCACCGTAGGACAGGCCGAGGGAGCCCGATGCCCGGCTGATCTCTTCCATCGCAATGACATGCGCCAGGTAGCCGAGGTCGGAACCACCGTACTCACTATCGACCGTGATACCCAGCAGACCCAGTTCGCCAAGTTCTGGCCAGAGGTCGCGCGGGAATTCATTGCTCTCGTCTATTGCAGCCGCACGTGGCGCTATCCGGTCGCGGGCGAAACTGCGCACAGTCTCACGCAACAGGTCAAGGTCCTCGCCATGACCAAAATCAAATTCGAACATGGGCTGCATCTTCCCGAGCGAAAAATTGGAGGACAACCATTGTCTGGTTCGCGAGCAGGGGGAGGAATACCTATTGCTAGGTAGGATCAGGCTTTTGACAGTTCCTCGATGAATTGGGAGAACAGCTCCAGCTGCGACGTAATGCCGAGCTTGGAGAACAGGTTGCGCTTGTGGACCATAACCGTGCCAGGTGCGATACCCAGGCGTCTCGCGACCGATTTCGTCGAATGACCACGCAACAACAACTGCGTGATTTCACGCTCACGCAGCGTGAGTATATCGTTGCCGAAGTTCTCGTAGCACTCTGTCAGTCGCTGGTGAATATCCCGATGGCGCTCATCTGGGACGTGTTCCCGTTCAGTCCATGCGCGCTGCATGCCAGCCAGCACGATCGGTTCGATGACGCGCAGGCGATTACGCTCCGAGCGCGTATATCGATTCTCGGTACGTCCAACGACGATGACCAGTGTACTGGTGGGTGAGACCTCCCACAGGAAATCCATCTCGTCGACGAGGTGAGTGCGTTCGACATACTGACGGTAGTACTCGCTGGAACGGAATCGATCCGGCTGGGTGTCGCGAAACCGGCACATCGTCGGTTTATCGTCTGCAAGTGCCATCTGGTACAGGGGGTCCAGCAGGTAAGGGCCCGCCAGGTACCGATCCAGGAAGTGGCGGCGGATTGCGGGCGGCAGGGAATGAGCCAACACGTCTGGCGATGCATCCTTATGAAACGCCAGCAAACTCGCGCCGTCATTGGGCACGGTATTACAAACCAGGGCAACCAGGGCTTCGGCGATCGATTTGCCGTCGCTCGCCGCTACAAGGGTGGCAACCGCCGCGTGCCACTCTGGTGTGTCGAATACGGTCTGCAATCGCATCTCAGGGCTGGTACAACGCCGCCGTTGCTCCAGCGGGGTCGCGAATCACGCAGAAGCGCCCACCAGCCAGGCCTTTCGGCTGCACTATGATTTCACCGCCATTCTCTGCGCAGGCCGCAGCGCTCGCCTCCACGTCCTCGACGACAATGTAGATCAGCCAACCCGGGGGCAATTCGGCATTGCTACCCAATGCGTGACAGATTCCGGTCACGGCTTCGCCACTCGACGGCAAGGTCATCGAGTAGTCGGAGTACTCCCCCATCGATACATCGTCGCTGCCCCAGCCAACGACGGTCTTGTAGAAATCGCGTATGCCGTCGGCGTCATCGACTGTCATGTCTATCCAGCCAATCTTGCCGACCTCTGCGTTGTCCGACATGTTATTCCCCTTGTTATTGTTTGTTCAGAACGATGTCAGGAACGAAGCTGCGTTACCACCGATCGGGCCACGGCCTGACTGCGCCATTCTGAGATACGCCTCGCCCTGCGGATAGTCTCCGGGCTGCGGATTGTAGATACGTCGTACACGGTTGCGATGAAACAACTTGAGTTGCGAGCCAAACGGTATGACCCGCGACGGATCGCTGCCTGTGAGCTCGCGGTGCAACTCGGGCAGGCGGAAGAACGGCAGGTTCATATCCGCATGGTGCGCATTGTGATATCCGAAATTCAACACAAGCCAGTTGAGCCTGGGAAACCGCAAACTGATCGGGTTGCTGAATGTGTGTTCCTGCTCCCATTCTGTGTCGCCCTTGTGTGGCGGCTTCACATAGTCGAACAGCGTGAGGTTGTAACCATAGTCATGCTGCACACTGTCCATGAATCGCAGCACCTGCATCATGAGCATGTACGCAATGGCATACAGCAGGGCAACTTTCGGCACATAGATCAGCAAGGCCAGAAAAATACCCCCGCGAATGAAAATCACCATGACATTTCGTACGCGCTGATCGCGCCGCTGCGGAATAATGAATGACGTGAATACCATGACGAAATGCATGATCAGGTCGTGTGCGGGAATGTAGAACCACTCGAGAAACCGCGTGATATTGGTAATGACCGGATGCCTCTCGAAAAATGCGTCGTAGTCAAACCAGACTACGTCGTCATTGTCGACGTGATGCCGAAAATGCTTGTAGCGCATGTCCTCGTAGGTGCCGTATGCAGCACCGCATAACCAACTCATAAATCTGCCGAGGTACGCATTGTGGCGGCTATGGAGAAACACCATGTTGTGGCCGCACTCATGGATCATGTACGCGGCAATGATCATGCCGTGAGCGAGCAGCAGGATCGCGCCGATATTGATCACCCAGCTCGCGGCAAACAGGCCGGCAAACCCCAGAACCCAGGCTCCCACTGCGTACAGCACGGTGGCGCCGTAGTAGGGCAATCCGAGGGGGTCTTTCATTAGGCTCTTTGTTAGCATACGAACCACCATCCGCCCGCTGTGGAGAATCAACTTATGAAGCTCGTGACCGCCATTGTAAAACCCTTTCGCCTCGATGACGTGCGCAATGCACTAAGCGAGGTCGGAATCCAGGGTATGACCGTCAGCGAGGTCAAGGGCTTCGGCCGCCAACGCGGCCACACGGAACTCTATCGAGGGGCGGAGTATGTTGTTGATTTTCTTCCCAAAGCAAAGATTGAAGTCGCGATTCCGGACGACCTCGTCGAGCGCGTCGTCGAAGCGATTGTCGACGCCGCCAAGACCGGCAAGGTCGGCGACGGCAAGATCTTTGTCACCACGATAGACCAGGTTTGGCGCATTCGTACCGGTGAAACAGGTGACAGCGCGCTCTGATGCGGGGCTCTCAGAGCAGTGAGGTCGTGTAGACGCCCCACACTGCCCGACCCAACATGAACCACAGGGCGAGCGCGGCGGCACAGTACGTTACGAAACGGGCCATAACGATATTCGACGTGCAATGAATAGCGCTGTGCGCGATACGAAACAGCAGAAATAGCCATGCTGCGAACACCTCCGCTGTCCCCGCTGTCGCTGTCACATAGAAGTACAGGCACAGCGCATAAAACAACACTGGCAGTTCGAACAGGTTCCTGAAGTTGTAGGCCGGGTAGTTCACGTCAGCCGGCAGATACTCGTCGCACTTGTCGGGCGTTGTAAAAGTCTGCGCGGGCTTACGTGCTTTTTGCATCGCGGGTATCCGCCGCGCATACAGAACAATCCACACAACGGCCGTCAACACCATCATGCCCAGCATGGGCAACAGTATTTGCTCGTTTCTCATGGTTCTTCACATGTCTCGCTGATCCTGGTAATCCAGCGCCGTACGCCAGGCCGCCAGCTTACCCGAGAACGGCATGGACGCGTAGGCAGGGCTGGTGGAAGGTAGCCCAAGCCGCCTGATGTCATCTGCCACGTCGTCTACAGCCACGAATCGCGTGAATAGCTGCTCGGCCTTTCTTCCGTTGAACGCAATCAGGCGGATCTCGGCGTGCTGAGCAAGGAAGCCCCGAAAGTCGTTGATGACAGCACTGTCCATTCGAATATCGGCATCCATGCTGCCTGGTCGTACGGAGCTTCGAAGCACATCCCACAACGCGACTTGATGCTCCAGTAGTTGCTCGCAACGCGATGCGTAGTCACCTCCGATCCCGAATAATTCACGCATGATTGACCAGAACGCATTTTGCGGATGTGCGTAATACTGCTGCTCGGCGATGGAACGCGCGCCGGGCAAACTGCCGAGCACAAGGACACGTGCGTCCCCGCGAGCCACTGGCGGAAATCCCTCAGACTGAGCCATTGAGCAGTCGTTGCGCCAGCAGCTCCATATCGCAGGCGTTCCGCCGGTGCATCACGGGATCGTAGGCCGTGATATTCATGCTGCGCACGGTCTTGCGCAGCAGCTGGCCCGCATCGTCGATGTCAAAGTCGATGACGTTCAGGCAACAGGTCGACTGATCGAGCAAGCCAAAAGCCCCCAGCCCTACACCCGTCGCCCAGCCGAGAACCGCAGCATTGGTCCCGCCATGAGCAAACACCGCAAGGTTGTGCCATGACTGATCCGCCAGTATCGCTTCCATCGCGGCGGAGACCCGAAGGTAGAAGTCCTGGTACCGCTCCCCGCCAAGAAATGTTGCATCGGGCTGGTGTGCACGCCAGTGCGAGAACGCAACGTCTGAGACGATGTCATAGCCGCCCGCGGCTTCCCCCATCAGTGGACGGATTTCCCCGAGATCTTCTACGACGTCGAGTTTCACATCTCGATCACCGAGAATTGTCTCGCCCGTCTGACGCGTTCGCGGAAGCGGCGAACACAGCGCCGCGTCGACCGGCACTTCCCTGAATAATTCGGCCATCGCGGCCGCCTGCCGTCGCCCGAGTTCGTTCAGGTCAACCAGGTCGGGCTCATCAACCCAGCTACCATCGGGATTTATGTAGTCGACCGCACCATGACGAAAGAGGTACAAACGGCGCCGCAAGGCGCCATCAATAGCCGTGCGTCGGATCATACTTCCTCGTCATGCCTGGCCCGGCGCACTGGGTACGTTTTGACCGGGATATCTTTCATGCGGCTAAGTGTACCCGAGGAGGTGACGAATGACTGACTCCGTTGACACTGCCCGGTGGCTTGCCGCTCGCCGCGAATTGCCGGAGGCTGAGAAAGCGTTTCAGCAGGCGCGGGGACGACCTCCTATGCCGGGAAGAAGTCGATTGGCTTGGTGGTGGTGATCGCTTCGACGTCCTTCGCTTCGAAACGGAACAGCTTGATGCGTTGCACGAGCTTGCGCTCGAGCTCTGCGTCGTCCAGTTCACTCGAAACAACCTCGCACATCGTGACCTGGCCGCTTGGTGCAATAGTCAACCGCAGAACCAGCTTGCCTTCGAGCGATGGATCCTGCCGCAAAGCGCGATTATAGAGGGCGAAGATCGCTCCCTTGTTCTTGTCGAAGACCAGTTCGATTTCTTCGCGAGACCGCGAGGCTTTGCCGCTCGATCCGCTACGACTTGCGCTGCCACCTGGCTGGCCGATACCGGCAACCGGGCTCGCGACACGCGTCGTATTGCGGCCGGCGATGTCGGTGCCGCCCGTGTTCCGGCTCATAGCTGCAGTATTTATACCGCCAGACGCTGCGCCGGCGCTCGAGGTGATCATCGAGCGTTCGTTACGCACTGCCTCTCCTACCGAAGCCGTCAATGGGCGATCGTCTGCAACCCGCAGTTCCTGGTCGACAAGATCCGCAAGGTCCTCGGCGAACGGCATCAGTGCCGCCTGGGCTTCCTCGCGCGCCTGTTCCTGGCGGTCCACAACCGGTTCGGGCTCAGGTTCCGGCACGGGCTCCGGCTCCGTTTCCACAACCTGCTCGGGCTCGGGCTCGGGCTCGTCGGGCTCAGGCTCCGGTTCCTCCTGGGGCGGCGGCGGTGGCGGTGGCAGTGGCTGTTCTTCGAGCAGCAGCTGCGCTATCCGTGGCGGAATCTCTTCCACGTCGAAAGGATCCGGCTCAGGGACTGGGATAAACGGCCAAACGGCGCTGAGCAGGAGACAGATAAGGAAGATGATCCCGAGCAGGCGCTGGAACTTGCGCTCCTGGTCCCGGCCGGTCGTCCATGGCAGCTCATACTCTCTGTAAAACGGTAAGTCCAATTCCGTGACTCCTGATCTCTGCGCCGTGCCCTAGAGCGACGCCTGAAGGTCGTCCAGCATGTCCGAACTCTTCTGCAACACGGCCAGTGAGATCTGTCCGTAATCCGATGCCGTGCACGTCGCCATAACTTTCTTGAGGAGACGGTACGGAATGTCTTTATCGCCCATGATCGTTACTTCACGGCCCGCGATGTCGTTCGCGGCGGCCCGCCTCAGTGCGCGATCGTTCTGCGACAGCAATGCTTCGCGCAAGGCGGGAATATCGTTGCCCACGGTCGCCATCACTTCTTCGATATTGGCGACCGGTGTGCCCTGCACGAGAATCTCTGTCTTGCCGATCAGGATGGTGACCGTCTCTTCCGGTTTCTTCTCCGCAATCGACTCCGGCAGTTTCATGTCTTTGGCGTTCGGCAGAGTCTGCACATCCGACGAATTGACCAGCAGGAAGAAGACGAGAATCGTGAAAATATCCATCAGCGAAACGAGGTTGAGTGAACCTGACCCCAGGTTTCGTTTGTGGTGTTTTTCCATCCGTTTGGCACGGCCCGACTTGACCATTACGAGGTACCTCCGTCGAGTACCGGCGCATCGCCGATAGATATGTCAGGGAACAGATCGGAGCGATCGATCACTCCGTCCTCTTCGTTGACTTCCTGAGCTACACGCACGGTGTCCATTACCTGGACCAGCGTGTCGTAGGCAATGTCCTGCTCAAGGAGAATCGCGGCATCCGTCTTCGTGGGATACCGCTCTTTGAGCTCAGCCAGTTTGTCCGCAAGCGCCACAAAGTCGTAACCGCCGTCGTCGCTATTGGGATAAATACCCAACAGGCCCTGGTTACGATCGCCGACTTCAATCTTGTCCTGACGTACGATGATTTCGAGCTGGAATGTCTGTTCCTGCGGGTCCACGGGCTCAGTAGAGGAGCCTGGCAAATTCAATTCTAGAATCGCCAATCGCGAGAACACCGCGGTGATAAGCAGGAACGGAACCAGAATCACCATCAGGTTCATGAAAGCCGTAATGTTGAGCTCAGCCGTATCGGTACGACGATGACGGCCGCCTGTGCGGCTGCGGATCATCGCTTACGCTCCGGATGTTTTAAGCTGACGTTCGGTGACCGCGTTCAGGAACTTGACGCTGGCCATCTCGAGGCTGTCTACCAGTGCATTCGTTTTCGTCTGCAGCAGCGCATGAATCAGCAGCAACGGAATTGCAGCCATGAGGCCGAACGCCGTGGTGTTCATCGCCGTCGAAATCGAGGCTGACAACATATCCGCCTTCTCAGCCGGGTTCGCTTCGGCGACCGCCGTAAACGCGGCAATCAGGCCGATAATCGTACCCAGCAGGCCGAGCAGTGTCGCGATATTCGCAAGCGTCGCGATGTAATGCGTACGCTTCTCGAGACGCGGAAGAACCTCCATGAGGCTCTCTTCCATCGCCTTCTCGATGTCATCGCGGCGACGTGCCGACTTAACACGGTACAGGCCGTAAGTCAGGATCGAGCCAATGGCTGCTTTCGATTTGGACGTAGCCGCAGCCGCCTCCTGGAAATTACCGGCCTTGAGATAAGGCACAATTTTCTTCCAGAGAGCCCGGTTACTGGCACCGGACATTGTCAGGTATGTCCAGCGCTCGATCGCGATTGCGATACCGAACCCGAATACCAACAGGATGGGGATCATGAATGCTCCGCCTTCCTGGAAAAACCGCACGATAGTGCTCATTTGTCTGCTCCTCTAAAAACAGAAATTAATGACTCTTGCAGGCTAACGCCTGCACCTACTCTTGTTCACCTTCACCGTTCAGGTCGTCGTAATACCTAACCTGACGCAGAAATTCTTCTCGATCGACGGGTGCGAGCACCTCGTCGAGCAGCGAGTTGACAGGCCTGCCCATCATGTCGCCTGGATCCGACTTCTGCCAGGGCACGATGTACAGCACCTTCGGCAATTCCTGGTTGCCCGTAATCTCGGTGCGACCAAGCTCCATCGAATCCATAACGGTACTACCCGTTGTCGTTCGCGTGATGTCCTCCGCCGGTGCTGCTGCTTCCGCTTCTTGGGTCGCCGCCGATGTATCAACAGCCGGCATCAGGTCATCCGTTTCTTCCGCCACATCCTGGGCAAAAGAGGCAAACGCTGCCAACAACATGGCGAGCATGAATCCGGTGCCGAATACCTTGTCAATTCCAGTACTCATGTCCTTCATTCCGCCACGTTTGCCGTACGCTGACTCGCCGCTACGCGACGCGTCAGATCCGAGATCCATTTCTCGACCTGTTTGTCTTCACCTACAAGCCCTTGATAGGTCTCGAAATGTTGCAGTGCCGTTTCCAGGCGCTGCAGGTACAGCTCATTAAGAACGCCCAGGTTGTAGTGTGCCAAGGCGTAGTCGGGCGAAACTGTGACAGCCTTCAAATATGCGGCTTCTGCCTCGAGAAAATTCCCATTTCTGCGAAGTAGCATGCCCAATTGGTTCAATGCGGCCGGATAATTCGGATCCAGAGCCAGCGCCGCGTCGATCGCCTCCCGTGTCGCAGGGTCGTTTTCATTGTTCGCATGAATGATCGCGAGATTGACGTAGGCCCCGGGATAGTCGGGATACAACAGCACGAACTCCTTGAATCGCAGTTCGGCGTCAACGAAATCACCGGCCGCCATAACCGCCGTGGCCTGTTCATACATCGTCAGGGCCTCTGGCGGAATTTCCCGGGCAGGACCAGCCGCCCTGCCCTCGCCAACCTGCTGCCCGGCGCCTGCGGACTGTTGTGTCGGACCGGTGCCGCCACAACCTGCTATAACGAGCAGTGCCAGCAAGGCTCCGCCGAGTCGGATCCTGTTAGTACATCGCTGTAACAACATCTTCGCCGCGCTCCTTCTTCGCGTACCTGGCCGGCATTAAGGCCGCCAGTTGACTAAAACTCTGCTTAACCCACTCGTCATACACGCCGTCGGCGGCGCGATCCGTATTGGCCTTGTACAGGTCGATCGCTTTTTCCTCGAACGGGAACGCCTGTTCCTCGAGGAGAATTTCATACTGTTCCAGCGCATCAGCTTCCAGGTTAGTCGGTCGATCCGAGCCCATCAGGTCCGCCGAAAATTGCTGGTAAACCTCGCCGAGGCGATAGGTCGCTGCCGTGGTCACCTCGGCCACGCCATAGTCAGCCGCTCCCGTATAGGCGCTGATTACGTCTTCCATAAGGTCTTTCTTGAGCTTGAGGCTATCGGCCAGGGGCTGCGTCAGTTTGACCACTTCGAAGCGCTTGCGCACCGGCTCGGCCAGTTGCAGCGACGCCGTCGCCGCCAGGAAACGGGTGCGATCCGACCGCTGCACACCTGCCGTTGCATCGACCTGTACGAGATCCTGCATCCGCGAAATACGTTCCTGCTCGTTGCCGCTCTGTTCGGCGATTTCGAGCAGGCGGGCCCGGGCCTCGATCGACTCGGAGATCGGATTCGGGTAGCGCGCGATGATATCGTTCAGCACGCGTTGCTCGTCACCAATCGAACCGTTCTCTTCGTACAGTTCGGAGGCTTTCCACAGCGCCTCTCGCTTCGTGTCCTCTGTGCTCGTCGGTGCATTCGCGATACGCTCAAACTCGCCTGCCGCCTGGGCACCCAGGCCCGCCCCGAGATACGTCGCCGCAAGTTTTTGCGAAACGTCATCGGAGTACTGACTATTCGGGTAGTCGCGGCGGAATTCCTCGAGAACAACGGACGCACGATCCCAGGCCATCATTGTGATCAATACCGCGGCTGCATCGTATTCGGCGGTTTCGCGAATATCCGAATCGGGTACGGCAACACCGAGGCGGCGGAAATCCGTCACGGCCAGTTCAAGGTCTCCCCGATCGCGCGCCTGCTCACCCTGCTTGTAGATTGAAGACGCAATGCGGTCCTTGATTTCCTGGTTCGCGACGGCGTCGTCAGCCGGCGTGAAATTGCGCAGGCTGTAATAGGCCGTTTCGGCGTCGGCGAAGTTACCCAGGTCGAACTGCGAATGCGCGACCACGGTCCAGGCCGTGCGCGCCAGTTCCGGCTTAACCGGCGGTTGTTTGGCGATGACGTTTTGTCCGACCGCGATTGCCAGGTCAAACTGGTTCTGCGCGAACAGATCCTCGGCAATCCTGGTCAAGACAGTGCCCGACTCCGGATGCTCCGGGTAGGTGTCAGCGAATTTCAGGCCGCTGTCCAGGAATGCCTGGTGCCATTCATCTCTGGCAACGCCCTCTTGCAGCCTGTCTTCCTGCGCACGATAGGCGAGCAGGGCTGCGTAGCCCGCCTCGGCCGATTGTTCGTGGAAAGGATACGCATACGCTGTGCGCTCATATTCGGCGACAGCATCGACGTAGTCCTCGCTCTCGTAAAGGATTTCTGCGAGCAGGAAGTTCGTGTTGGCTGTGTCGGGTTCGCCAGGGAAAAACGCGAGATACTTGCGATACCAGTTGGCCGCCTGCTGGTAGTCACTCTTCTTCCCATCACGCTGCGCTTCGGCATGGTAGTACTGTGCAAGATCCGTGAGATTCGACTTCAGGTGGACTGCAACCGCTTCGTTCTGTTCGCGTGGATTCCGCACCCAGAAAGGACCGTCCATGCCATAGCGTTCGACGAAGTCCTGCTTGCCCTCCAGCACCAGGCTCGGGAAGCCGCCCTTCTTGTAGGCCTCAATCACCTGGACCTGGAGCACCGGTGCCTTCGGGTGATAGGGGTCCCGGTCAACGAAAGCCTCGTAGGTTTCGGCAGCGTCCTGGAAGCGCTCCTGTTCAAGATAGAGGTCGCCGAGGTTGCTATAGATGACAAAGGAGTAAACCGGCGCTTCGCGCTGCGCGAGGTAGCTGTCAATACTCTCGGCGCCTTGCATGTAGGAAAAACCGATGCTCAGGACTCGAAAAGCGTCCTCGATAAGCTCTCGCTCCGCACGCGACAACGTTGCCAGGCGCGCTTCGCCCTCTCCGATCTCAACGTCGCCGATGCTGCGGTCGAGTAATTCAAAGAACGGTGACAGGCTGTCCTCGTACCAGCCGAGCTTGAATTGCGACCAGCCGAGCTTGTACAGCGACTGTTCGTAGAAGCGCGACGCATCACCGAATTTGACGACGTCCTGATAGGCCAGTTCTGCGTCGTTGTAGTCCTTGCGCAGGAACAGCATTTCGCCGCGCCGGAATTGCACCTCGTCGACCAGTTCAGTATCGGGGTATCGCGCCATCAGATCGTTAAGAACAGCCAGAGCCTCATCGGTGCGCCCACCAATCTCATAAGCGCGTGCCAGCTGATAGAGAACCGTGTCGTTTCGCCGGTAGTCGGGATAGGCATTCAGCAGCGTGAGATAGAGCTCGACCGCGTTGTCGAAGCCACGCGTGTCGAGCGACTCGATATTGTCGGTCAGTTGCGCAGCCTCGGTCGCCTCCAGCTCCAGGTCGCCAAGGCGGCGCATGGCTTCCGCACGCAGTTCCGGGTCGTCGGACACAAGGTCGAGAAAGTCGCGATAGCTTTCACGCGCCAGTTCAGAGCTGTCGAGAACGATCTTGCCTGGTCGCACCTCGACCGTCTTGTCCTCGAGACTCTTGATCGTCTCGCTGTCTTTTACGCGAGCATCGCCGGGCGACGCTACGAAGATAACCGACAGCAATAACAGGGATATTGGGTGGCGCATAATCATCAGGGCGCCTCCCCGGCTTCCGCTGCAATGTCATAAATTGCAGCCAGCGCGAAGCGGGCCTGAATGGTGTAGATATCGAGGCGATCTTTCTGTGCCTGCAGCTCACCGACCGCAATCGACCGGAGGAATGCTCGTTGTTGCGACAACGTATCCTCGACGCGCATCTTCATGCCTTCGACACGTGGCGCAAGCCCGTACACGCGATCACCCAAAACGGCGAAACGCCGGGTTTCCTCGCGAATCGCCTCATCAATCGATCTGTATGAGCGCTGCGTCTGGACCAGGCCTTCGCCGGCATCCTGTAATTCACGGCGGACTTGCCACTGGCGATCATTGAAGTCACGTTCGAGGTCCCACTGCAGGACGCCTTTGATCAGCGCGATCTTGTCACGCACCTCCGCTGCTTCCGGAATATCCGCACTTAACGCTGGCGTGTTCTCAGCCTCGGTAACCTCACGCCACATGTCCGATTCAGACTTCGTCGCAAGAGCCAGCCAGTCGTGCGAGCGATTGATATTGTCCATCGTGGCATCGAGGCCAAGTTTGTGTTGAATCATGCCTTCGACATCGGTTCGTGCCAGCGTGTCCTGCACCTGTGGCAGTCGCTGTTCGAATGCCTCTTTCCTGGTGTCGAGCATATACGCGTATACATCGACGTTTTGCTGCCACTCGTCGAGATTGCGATGCAGGTAATTCAGGTCACGATAATTCTTCAGGCCTTCCTGGAATTCATGTGATGCCAACACGTGAAAAAGGTACCTGGTTTCCGGGCCATCTGGCAGTTCGTCGAGTTGCCAGTACCAACCGGTGCTGTCCAGCGGGTAGTCCGCGACAAAGGCGTCGAAGAACTCGCCCGATTCGATCCGGCCGATCGCACGATCGAGCCGATTCGACTCTTCGTAGAACGCCTCGATCGCGTTGAGATAATGGTCGGCAGCCTGGCTGATCGACTCGAGCTTGGCCATTGCGTAAGGGATCGCAAGCATCGACTCCTGCACGGCAGAATCGAGCAAATCGCGCCCCCTCAGTTCCATCCACGGAACCAGGGCTCGACCATAGTTTTCCATTTCGGCGTCCGCCCAGCCGACGCCAAGCAACGCCTTGTTGGAGAACGGGCCTTCCAGGCGCACGCGCTGCAGCGGCGCTTTCGCCGCGTAGTACTGGCCGTCCTGCAGCAACGCATAGCCGAGAGCGACATTCGCCTTGTCGCGCAGCGCAGTCAATTCCTCGTTGAACGGATCCATGTCACCCAGTTCATTTAACAGTTCGGCCGCTTCATCGACTCGACCGCTGCGCACCAGCGCAACGCCAATATTGAACTTCGCGTAACTGGCCCACTCTGTGCGGCCCTTCCAATTCTGTAGCAGAGCGATCGCCGCGTCGTATTCACCGGCGTCGATCAGAATCTGCGCGTGCAGCATGAGCGATTCGCGCTGCAGGTTCTTTGGCAAATCACCTTCTATGTTTGCCAGTGCCGATCGCGCCTCGTCGAGATAACCTCTCTGGTACCAGATCTTCGCGAGAAAGAACCAGGTCCGGTTGCGCGTATCGGGGTCGGCATTGCCGGCGAGCAGGCGCTCAAATATTTCGGCGGCCTCAAGATGCTGGCCGTAAGACAGGTACATTCCACCAAGCAGCAACTCAGCCTGGTCGCCGTGTTCGGTCAGTTGCTCCTGGTCTTTCGCGGCGAGCAGGCGCACGATCGCCGGGAAGTAGTCTTCCTGGTAAAAATAGAAGAGAACTTCGCCATACTGCGGGTCGTTGACGACGATCGGATCACGAGCATCGCTGGCTGCCAATGCCGGGAGTGCCACGAGCAGGCACAGCAACGACAATCGACTAAGAATGGAACGACCTGAAAGCAAGGATCACTCCCATTCTTTGACAATAAATTCCGGCTGCTGCGGCTTCACCCGGTCGGTAATCTCGAGCTCGATGTACTTGGCACCGATGGTCTTGTCGAAATTCAGGGTGGCGCCGCGGCGATACTCGCGCTGATGAGGCCCATGGCCCACAAAAATAGCTACGAGTTCATGGTCGCCGGTTTTCAGGTTCGCCATATGTACGCGGTGCACGCCGCCTCGAACCAGGGCGTCCACTTCACGTTCCGTGTACAGGTAGTTTGCGACTTCCTTGCCATCGATCTTGATATTCACCGAATCGAGGTCGAAATATTCGCCGACGTCCATGGATATGAAGAACGCGACCTGCGAATTTGCCGGAAACAGTAATTCTTCTTCCAACAGGAACAGGTCGCGGTTGAGGTTCAGCACCTCTTTCTTCAGTGCCTGCACATCCTGGTCGATACTGCGGAACTGGTCTCGAGACGCGGCATCCTGCGCCTCGGCCGCACGTGCCTGCTCGGCTGCCCTGTCCGCGTTCATCGGCGCCGCTTCCTGCGCACCTGCGATGGAACCAAATGCCAGCAGCGCGATAGCGACAAGGGTGATAGGTGTCTTGGTCACGTTACTCTCTCAACAGTGAACGGATTTGATCCAGGTACTTGTCCTCGTATCCTGGCTTGTATCCTTGGTGGACGTAGCGAACATTGCCTGATCGGTCGACGATGACCGTGACGGGCATTGCGTCGACTCCGTAGAGTTTGCTGACTTCCTTGCGGGCGTCGAAGAGCACGGGGAAATTAACGCCCAGTTCTTCAATCATCTGCATGGCACGACGTGAGTCGTCATCGATGTTGACACCCAGCAAGTTGAAACCGACGCGCTGGTAGCGCGAGTACAACTGGTCAAGCAGCGGCATTTCCTGGCGGCACGGACCGCACCAGGTTGCCCAGAAATTGATCATGACGACGTCGCCACGGTATTCGGACAGGCGCAGGTTCTCACCGGTCGAGCTTTTCAGTGAAAAATCCGGTGCCGGCTGTCCTTCCAGCCCACTGGAGGCGAGGCTGGATGCTGCGAAAACGCTGAACACCAGCGCGATAATCGTGTTCTTGAGTTTCATTCGTCCATTCCTTGTATTGGGAGCCCTGGTCCTTCCTTTGGAAAAACGCCCAAACTGCACTATCCAGCGTCGAATGGTGACAGCAGGGAGCCCTCCGGGCCGTGATAATCGTCACAAATGCCGGATTCTGTGAACATAATGTGACGGCTCTTCATGGGACAGCCAAAGCACGCAATCGTCACAGATTACGTTAAATCGACATGATTCCCAACGAATTTTTTTTGCACGGATCTGAGGGCCAATGATAGGCCTATGAGTATGAATTTAAAGTGAATATCCGTCGCCTTTCGGCGACACAGCCCGCTTTATTCCTCAATCTGGGGACTGTGTCTCAGGTGGTGCGAGCCCATCGGAATAGAAGACCTTGCCATCGGCATCGATCACGATACTTTCGTAGTCCGGCAAGTTGCCGATCAGCGTCAGACCCTGGTCGACACCCATGACGAAGACAGATGTCGACAAGGCGTCTGTGATCACGGCATCGGGACCGAAGACCGACGCGCTGTGTACACTACTGGCCGGATTGCCAGTACTGGGCCGAATAATATGGTGGTAGCGCACGCCGTCCTCATCAAAGTAGCGCTCGTAGTCGCCAGACGTCGAGATGGCCTCATCGGCCAGGGGTACCGAAATCGCTACCTCGCCATCGTTGCGAGGGTCCCTGATGCCAACCATCCACGGACGACCACGACGATCACCAAGCAAGCGCGAGTCGCCGCCGGCCGTCACGATCGCGTTCTCAATACCCCGATGGCGCAGGATATCGATACCCCTTTCAACGACGTAACCCTTGGCAATGCCGCCCAGGTTGATCCGCACGCCTTCCTTCGCAAAGCTCACCGTTCCTGCCGCCTGGTCCAGGACCACCAGGCGATAGTCAATATTCGCGCGTTCAGCCTCGACCGTATCCTCATCGGGCCGCTGTCGCGAGCGAAAGTCATAGTGCTGGCCAACGCTGTCGTAGGTGATGTCGAACGCCCCTCTTGTCAGGACTGAAATATCGAGCGCCCGGCGAATCAAGCCGAACAACTCGTCCCCCGCTGCGACGGGGGCGGTTGCCGCCTCACGATTGATTTTTGAAATTTCGCTCTCATCTCTGTAGGTACTCATGAGGCGATCGATGCGTGCCGCCTCTGCAAAAACCTCTTCGAGCGCCTGGCGGCCTGCCTCGGGATCGTCACTCCAGAGGTAAACGCTCACTTCGGTGCCCATCATTGGACGGGCGTCGCCGATCCAGTCGGCTACGGCCGCTGAAAACGGCAACAGCAACAGGAGCGTTGCTAGTCTTGGCCCAAGCGCGGGGTTATGCTTGGCGCGACAACTTTTAAGCAAGGAGCGGGACAATGATTGCATTCCTGATTTTCCTCGGCATCATCGCTGCGATTGTGTTCTGGGCTGTCGGTATTTACAACCGCCTGGTTAACGAACGCAACCGTGTCAGAAACGCGTTCGCACAGATAGACGTGCAGCTCACGCGCCGCCACGACCTGATTCCGAACCTCGTCGAGGCTGTCAAAGGCTACATGAAGCATGAACGCGAGACGCTGGATGCTGTGATCAAAGCCCGCAACGTCGCAGTATCGGCGCTGGATGCGGCGAAGGCCGACCCGGCCAATGCGGCGGCGATGAAAGAGCTGGGCGGCGCCGAGGGAGCACTCGGTGGCGTACTCTCGCGTCTTTTCGCCCTGTCGGAAGCCTATCCGGATCTCAAGGCGAATCAGAACATGATGCAATTCCAGGAAGAGCTCGCCAGCACCGAGAACAAGGTTGCCTTCTCGAGGCAAGCCTTCAATGATGCAGTCATGGGCTACAACAACTCGGCCGAGAACTTCCCGAACAACATTATTGCCGGCATGTTCGGATTTGAACTCGCGAGCTTCCTCGAAATCGAAACCGAAGAAATGCGCGACGCGCCGGAAGTTTCCTTCACCTGATCAGGCCGTGAATTTCTTCGCTGCGCAGGACCAGGCTCGCCGCAATTCGCGGCGCCTGGTTCTTGCCTACATATTATCGACCCTCCTTATCGTCGCCGGTGTAACGGCCGTATTTACGTTCGTTTTCTCCCTTTCGTCCGATTCGACCCGGGGCCTTACGTTCTGGGAGTTCGCCGCGCTAAACCCGAATATTCCCGTTACCGTCGCGCTGGTAACGATCGTGTTCATTCTGGGTGCCAGCATCGTCAAGCGGGTTGCGCTGTCATCAGGTGGCGGTCACGTTGCGCGACAACTGGGTGGGACATTGGTGCCTGCGAGCGTGCAGGATCCATTGCGCCGGCGCCTGCGCAACGTCGTCGAGGAGATGGCGATTGCGTCCGGAGTCCCGGTCCCCGAGATCTACGTCCTCGAGCAGGAAAGCGGCATCAACGCCTTTGCTGCCGGCTTCACCCCGAGCGATGCGGCCGTCGCCGTAACCCGCGGCACACTGGAACTACTCGACCGCGACGAGCTGCAAGGTGTTGTCGCTCATGAATTCAGCCACATCCTGAACGGGGACATGCAGCTCAATATCCGCCTCATGGGCGTGCTTTTCGGGCTCCTGGGGCTCTCAATGATCGGGCGCCTGATTCTCCGTGGCGGTCGCCATGTTGATAACGGCCGCGGCGTGGCCGTCGTCATGGTCCTTGGGCTGGGCCTCCTGGTTCTCGGCTCGCTTGGTATGTTGTTCGGGCGCCTCATCAAGGCCAGCGTGTCGCGGCAACGCGAATACCTGGCCGATGCTTCCGCAGTGCAGTTCACGCGACAAACTGACGGTATCGCCGGCGCCCTCAAGAAGATCGGCGGCTACAGCCGCGGCTCGTCCTTTGAGGCGGCGGACCCTGAGGAAGTCAGTCATATGCTGTTCGGCACGGGATTGAAATACTCATTCGTGTTCGCAACACATCCGCCATTGGTGGATCGCATCCAGGCACTCGATCCAAGTTTCAAGGAAGCAGAATTTCCCCGTGTAAACCTTCGCGATCATCAACAGAGACCCAGCGCCGCCGAGGAAGTCGTATCGAGCCTGAGTAGCGAAGGCACCGCAGCGTTTGCCGCAGGCAGCACCGAGGTTCTCGTCGATTCGATCACCCGGTCGGTCGGGCGTCCCGAGAACGAGCATGTTGAATACGCCCGGCAGTTGCGGCGATCGATTCCTGGGTTGCTTTACGACGCGGCGCACTCTCCGGAATCTTCCTACCTCTTGACGATCGCGTTGGTCCTCGATCGCTCCGGGCAAGTTAGCGACCGGCAGTTTGCTCTGTTGCGCGAACAACTGGGCGCGGAGCGCACGACGTTGGTGCGACGCTATTACGATGAACTCGCCAACACAGGGGCCGAGTATCGACTGCCACTGATGGAAATCTCGTTTCCCGCCCTCAAGCAGCGACCTGCCCAGGAACTCAGCTACCTCGTATCGCTGGCGACGCGTCTGACCGAAGTCGACGGTGAGATCGACCTCTACGAATACTGTTTCTATCGCATCCTGACGAGCAACCTGGGGCAAGCGGCCGAACCGTCCCGACGCCAACGCAGCCGCGCAACACGCAAGGAGCTGCGCGAGGCGGTCATCGGTTTGCTTCGGGTGCTCGCGGACTACGGCCACGCAGACGAAGGGCAACGGCGTGCCGCGTTCGAGTCCGGCATCAATACTCTCGGAGACTGGGCAAAAGGGTCTGAGTTTTCGTCCGACCGCAAGCGCACGGTGTCGGTGCTGAATCGAGGCCTGGATGTATTGCTCGGGTTGAACAGCAAGGGCCAGGAATCGCTGCTGCGAGCAATCAGCGCAACGGCCGGCCATGACGGTAAGCTGACTATCGCTGAGGCCGAGTTGATTCGCGCGGTATGTGCCACACTGGGCTGCCCGGTACCGCCGATTCTTGTTCACAAATAATTCAGCTATTTGGCGTATTATCGTGGCCCGGAGTCGAACTCCAGAGCGATACACCAGTCGGACACTACATGAAAAATACACGAATTCTGGCCGTCATAATCATGATGGCCCTGGCCTTTACATCCACCGCCCAGGCCGCCACCCGCGAGGAAAAGCGCGTCTCTGACGCCGCAGACGTCCTGGATCAGCTGGCGCGAATCCCGGAAAAATCGATACCACCGAGCCTGTTGTCGCGCGCGTATGGCGTGGCCGTCGTTCCCGGAGCGATCCGGGCCGCTTTCGGGATTGGAGCAAGCCGCGGTAAAGGTGTCATCGTCGTGCGCCACGACGACAACTCATGGAGCAACCCGGCCTTCGTAACGATCACCTCCGGAAGCTTCGGCTGGCAGATCGGCGCCGATTCGACCGACATCATCCTGGTTTTCAAGACGCGCAAGGGCGTCGACGGAATTGCGAATGGCAAACTGACACTCGGTGCTACAGCTTCAGTGGCCGCCGGTCCGGTTGGTCGAAACACGAGCGCCGCAACGGACATACAGTTCAAGGCCGAAGTCTATTCGTACTCGCGCAGTCGGGGTTTGTTCGCCGGTGTTGCGCTCGAGGGCGCCGGGGTCACGATGGATCGCAAAGCCAACGCGGCGTATTACGGGTCGACGAGTATGACGCCAGAAGCGATATTCGCGAGCTCGCCGAGTATCGCTCCAGACAGCGCCAACACGTTTGTGCAGGTTCTGACCGCGCAGACGGCGCGCTTGCCAACCAAGCCAGGTATGCAGACTGGCGTTACGGAACCGCAGGGGGTAGCGGAAGAACAGAGCGAGGTTCGAACGTACGGCATGCCCGATCCGGGCGAGTCTGAAGGCGACGGGTCCGAGTAAGGCCCCGGCGACTAATTACCGTCTTCGTCGCTGCGGCGACGCAGCTCTTCGCGCACGGCGTCGAGATCGGTGGGCGCCTCTTCTTCGGGTTCGGGTTCGGCCGCCGGGGCATTGCCACCATCGACTGCCGGCAATGCATCACCAAATGACTCGCTCGGCTGGTCTGTCATTTCGGTTTCCGGGATGACGGCGATCGGCAGGTTGCCTTCCGGCAAAGCCTCCTCATCACTGTCGTCTGAAGGTGGCAACACGCCAAACTGTGCAAGGTATTCAGCTTCATTGCGGAGCCGTGCAGCCTCTTCGGAACGCCGGCGTGCCTCGGCGGTTGCCTGTTGGGTTCGGCGCAATGCCTGCCGTTTCCTTTCGGACCGGGCCTCGAGCTCGACGCTACGCCGCTCCTCTTCTTTCGCCTGAATTCGCTTCACGGCTTCCCGAGCATTGATGCATTCGTGCTCGTATTTTGTTGACGAGCGGTCTTTGGCACAGCGGACTACAGCCGCTTCCAGCAGCATCGGGTTTTCAATAAACTCGGTCACGGTTCGAGCCGGCGGTGCCTCTGGTGCACAGCCAGCAAGTAGTCCCATTCCGATGATGAGCGCTGTGAGTTGCCTCGACATTCTTGTATTCAGGTCCAGAAAAATTGATTAAATGGTAGAAAATTCAGCGTACTGCAGAGCTGATCATAGCAAAATTGTCAAATCGCCAAGGCGGGCCGAGTTCGCAGTTTTGAACGAAATTACAAATCTTTCACGCTATAGTGCGGGCTGCTCATCCCACGGATATTGACTATTGTCTGAATCAAGCCAGTTTTCCCTGCTCCGCCAACGGCGTTTCGCACCATTCTTTGCCACACAGTTTCTCGGCGCCCTCAACGACAATATCTTCCGCAATGGCCTGGTGATCCTGATTACGTTCCAGGGTGTCCTGGTAGCTGGCATGGACTACACGCAGCTAGCGAATGTGGCGGCTGGTCTGTTTATTCTGCCCTTCTTCCTGTTTTCGGCCACGGCTGGACAACTCGCGGACAAGTACGAAAAGTCAATGCTCATCCGGCGTATTAAGACGCTGGAAATCGTACTGATGATGCTCGCCGCGACCGCGCTTGTTACAGAGAGCTATTCCCTGTTGCTTGTCGTGCTGTTTCTCATGGGCTGCCAGTCGACCATCTTTGGGCCGGTCAAGTACGCCTACCTGCCTCAAAAACTGAGCGATGACGAACTCGTCGGCGGCAATGCGCTGGTTGAGTCCGGCACCTATATTGCGATCATTCTCGGCTTGATCATCGGTGGTATTGCGGTCACCGACAATTTGTCGAGTGGCCTGGAAGTAAACAAGCAGACGATTCTCGGCGCGTGTCTCGTCGCTGTCGCAATTGTGGGCTACCTCACCAGCCGCCAGGTGCCGACGACCAAGGCTGTCGACCCTGACCTCAAGATCAACTGGAATGCGTGGAAAGAGACCTGGCACATCGTGCAGTTCGCGCGCGAGGAACGCAGTGTGTTCCTGTCTATACTCGGCATTTCGTGGTTCTGGTTTTTCGGGTCTGCGATGACGATCCAGATTCCCGCCTACACGCTCGACATTCTGAACGGCAGCGAGACCATCACGACCCTGTTGCTGGCCGCGTTTGCGATTGGCGTCGGCATAGGCTCGCTCTTCTGTGAGAGGATGTCCGGACATCGCATCGAGCTCGGTCTCGTGCCATTTGGCTCGATCGGACTCAGCCTGTTCTCGATCGATTTGTACCTGGCGCAACCCGAATCCTACGGTGCGCACGCAAGTACGATCGGTGAGTTCCTGCTTCGCCCGGGCAGCTGGAGAATTCTGGCCGACCTCGCATTGATCGGCGCCTTCGGTGGTTTCTACAGCGTGCCGTTGTATGCGCTAATCCAGAAACGCTCGAAGCGGCAACACCTGTCGCGCATCATCGCGGCGAATAATATTATCAACTCGCTGCTGATGGTCAGCGCTGCAATCTTGTCGATGGTCCTGCTCCAGTCCGGTTTCTCAATACCCGAGCTGTTCCTGGTCATTGCCGTACTCAATGTCATCGTGGCGACGTATATCTACACCCTGTTGCCCGAATTCCTGATGCGCTTCCTGGCATGGATGGCCATTAGCTTCGTTTACCGAATTCGTCCAATAGGGCTCGAGAATATCCCGCGGAGCGGACCGGCGGTAGTCGTCTGTAATCACGTGAGCTACATAGACCCGATTATCCTGGCCGGTTGTGTCCGGCGGCCGATGCGATTTGTCATGTGGTACAAGATCTTTCAGATGCCCGTGCTCAATTTCATCTTCCGGACGATGAGGGCGATTCCGATTGCGGGTGCACGCGAAGACAGGCAGGTCATGGAGGATGCGTTTGAGCTGGTCGATGCGGAACTGGCGGCCGGCAACATTGTTTGCATTTTTCCAGAGGGTGCGATCACCTGCGACGGAGAAATCGCGCGCTTTCGGCCCGGCATTGAGAAGATCATCGCGCGTCGGCCGGTGCCGGTCATCCCGGTATCGCTGGGCCGTCTTTGGGGCAGCTGGTTCAGCCGTCACCATGGTGGTGGAATAAGGAAGATCCCGGGTCGCCTTTTCGCCAAAGTCCCGGTAACCGTTGGTTCGCCGGTTCCGCCTGGCGACGTCACCGCGGCAAAGCTGGAGCTGCTTGTACGGACGCTGCGCGGCGACCTTCGCTAGTCCGGCAACTCCTGTGGGGCGATCACGCCCAGCCGCGCACGCCATTCCGCCAGCAAGTCCGCTCGGTTGCCAAACAAGCCTGACCTCGAGGATCCCGGGAACGGCAACTCGACCAGTTCGACAAAGCCATTGCGCGCAGCAGGGAAATACGCCCGGTTCGCTGTATCCGATCCCGCCGGCCCAAAGACAATCTCCGCACCATTGAGTGGCTTCGGCGAGATCACGCTGTCGACCCAGTGCAATCCGTTGATCGACGCCGTCACGCGATGCGTCCAGCGTGAGGTGCGAAGGTAAGCTCGGGAACCGGTACGGCCAAACGATATCTCCTCCACCGACCCTGGAAACGCCAGCGTCTGCTCACCAATACGGCCTTCTTCGAGAATGAGCTGACTCGCCAGCCCGGCGTCATCAACAATGACCAGGTAATTGCCATGCGGTGAGGCCTCGAGCAGACGAATTGGCCTGGAACCCTGCCACAACTGTTGCGCCGACCACACCTCGTCCGTATCACGACCAACCAGCCGCAACGCGCCGCTTTCGCCGCCAAGGTAGATCTGGTGGTTGTCGGCAAAAGCCAGTCCGAGGTGCGGCTCGCCGAGTTCCAGTTCGGCAACGAGCGATCCGTTTGTCGTATCGAACAGCGTCAGGCCTGCACTTTGCAGAACCGCCAGCAGACCGCCATCGGGTGAAAAGGACAGGCCGGTTACGACGTCACCGTCCACCTCAGGCGTGAACGGCAGCGGCTGGCCATTGTCGGTATTCCAGATACGAATCGTATTGTCTTCTGCGACGCTGGCCACGAATCGGCCAGTGCGGTCAGCGCGCATGAGGAGTATCTCCGCGGTGTGACCGATAAAACTGACATCATCACGCAAAGCGCCAATATCCTCGGGCCCGGCGCCGACAGGAAGGATATGCACATGACCGGCAGGATCGCCGATGACAATGCTATGCGACTCGGGCAGAGCCAGCATGACCTGGTCGGCCGAGGGTTGCCACACCGCGTGATCCCCCGGCGCTGTTAATTCTTCCGTGCCAGGCGGTATCTCGGTCGCGCGCCAGAATCGAGAAACACCGTCCGGATTGCCGGTGAAAAGCACCTGCTCGTCCTGGCTGAAGGCAAGCAAGACCTCCTGCACAGCACCAGCACGAACACCTATTGGCGAACCAATCAGTTCGCCGTCGCGACTCCTGTAGGTCTGGTACCCGGATTCGGTCCGTCCGGCCAGCACACTGGCACCTGACGCCGCGAACACGAGGTGCCAGTCACCTTCACCATACTGCTGCAGGAGTGGGCGCTGGGGGCGCGCGACACTCCACATGGACACACCTGATCGACCATGCACTACACCCAGCACGTCGCCAGCGGCCGCAAGACTGATCTGGCTTGCTTGTCTCCGCAGGTCGATTTGCGCCACAAGTTCGCCGCTTGCGAAGTCCCAGACGCGAACCGCACGATCGTAATCCGCGACCGCGACGCGCGAGCCGGACGGATCAATGGCCACCAGCGATGGTACGCCGGCCACTACCAATTCTGCTGCAACAGTGCCGTCGTCGAGCGACCAAAGTTCGAACCGCGTTTCGCTGTCGCCGCGATGCTCGACAAACAAATGTGTTCCGTCTCCAGTCAAACTGGCTCTACTGCTGGTTGCACCGATTCCAAGTGTCACCACGCGATCACCGGATGTCGAATCCCAGAGGATTACGCTCCCCTGAGTCGCTGTGATGAGATGCCGGGCGCCAGCGTCGAGACCGATCAGTGTCTCGTTCTCGCTTACGGCGATCGCACGAACCGGCTCCGCAAATGCCAGGTCCCAAATCCGCGCGCTGTCACTTTGCATCGCGCGTGCAACTGCATAGCGGCCGCTGTCGTCGAACCAGACGTTGTCCGTCTCTCGTTCGACAGGATCCGGGATGTCCAGGCCGCGCTGAAAATCCTCGACCGCACCCTGCGAGTTCAATTTGAGATTCCAGCCAACAAGTCGGCCGGCGATACCGAGGCCCTCGTCGCGCAGACTGATTGACCACGTACCCGCCAGCGATTCCCCGAGCAAGCCACGTAACTGATCTGCTGGAATGCGAATATCGTCATTGCTCGATGATCGCTCCATCCCTGTCTCGATTTCGACCGCGCGACCCGACGGCGCGATAATCTTGATACGCAAATCGGACAGGCGCGCATGACTGATATTCAATGTCAGGCCAATTCGACCAACCTCGCCTTCGCGATCGACGATAACGCGACGCACGAGCGGCACGACTTCGAGCGCGGTAACGGCCCAGCTTTCACGTTGCTGCAGCTCCTGGGTCGCGTATGACCATTGCGATATCTGCGCCCCTTCGGCAGAAGTCAGCAACATGTTCGCGGGATCAAATACGGTCGTGCGCCCTTGCTGGCTCGGGATACTCGCCAGCAGAAGTGGATAGTCATCTGCCACCAGGCTGGCTGCCCGCTGTCTGCGCCGTAACGTGGGCACGACGAGTGCTTCGAGGCTTGCCAGAAGCGCATCGTCTCGACGCTCCTCTCGTAGGGCCGCGAGTGTCTGCCTGTCCCAGAATGCGGCACGCATCGCGTCGGGTAGTCCCTCATGCTCGGGCAGTTCTGTCGATAGCTCCGCAATCAGGTTAACTTCGTCAATCGTCGCCGCAGCCAGTGCACGCTGCTCGACAAAGGTGCGAAAGAGACTGTTCGCAGTTTCTGCATGACCAGGAAAGGACCGCAGATTCTCATACGCCGAAACCGCCGCCTCGAGTTCGACTGAAGGTGAGGTCAGCACAGCCATGTAAGGTCGAGGCAGCCATTGCGTGTACCAGAATGGCACCAGCACAAGGAGCACCAACAGGCCGGCAGCCATTGCCGGAACACGCAGCCGGGTCGGCAAATTGTCGTTTGCCCAGCGGGTCGTAAAAACGGCCCCGTAGAGCCGGTTGCGAACACGCAAATTACCGTCGTGATCGATCTCAACGAGGCCGACGGCCATCAACCTGCGTTGCAGCATCGAGCCGAGATCCGCGGGCACCTCGATTCCCTTGCGGATACGACCATACAGGTTGAGCAGCGCCTCCTTCTGCTTGTGATCATTGACGATCACGCGGTGGATATGACTCATGTGCGGCTCGCTGTGCAAAGCAGCGCGGCCCGCAAGCTGGGTCAAAGCGATATGGTTAACCTGTGCCTCAACATTACCCTCGATACCCTCTCGCGCAACCTGCCGAGCCAGTTTCTGGCTCAGGTATGGCTGTCCCCTCGTCCAATAGTAGATGCGATCCAGCGCTGTTTCCGCGTCGTCGTGTTCGAGATTCAGCTCTGTCGCGAAAATCTCGAGTTCATCGCGTGTGAAGTCGTCCAGCACGATTTGTTGTGTCACGTTGAACGGCGAGAGCTCGGGTTCCGACAATAAGCTGACAGGGTCGCACTCGCCGAGCAGGACGAAGGTGAGTCGTGAAAAATCGGGGTCAGTTGTCCGTGCATTGTGTGCCGCGCGAATGCTTGCGAGCAGCTGGTTGGCAAACGACAGGTCTTCTATGCACTGGATCTCGTCGACGAACACGATAATCCGTTCCGGAACGTGTTGCAGAACGATCTCGGAGTAGAATTCGAGCAGCCGCTGTCGATTGCTCAGAATCGACTTGTCATGCCACCAGGTTTGCAGGTCGTAGCGGATTCGCAGCTGGCGCAAGATACGATACGCGACGTTGTAGTACCACCTTCCCGGGTCTCCACCGCCATCGCGCTCCCCAATCTGCGCGAGGTCCAGGATCGCAACCTTGCAGCCGTTTGCTTCCAGGCGCGCTGCAATTGCCGCGATCAGGCTGGATTTGCCGCTGCGATCGGGCGCCAGCACATGAGCATAGCGACCGCTGACCACCGTGTCGTACAACTGATCGTCCGCCTTGCGGCGCACGTAGCCCGCGCGCACGGCGTGCAGCGGCGCGCCGACGCTGAAAAACTCGCCGGTGGAGTCCGTCTCCTGGCGTCCGCCAGGCGGGTGCTGTTTGGTCGAATCGTCGCTCATGCGGTAACTATGTCGCCTGGGCTGTCCATTTTGGCATTATTCTTGGTAACTATGCAGAGCGAACGACGCCTAAAAAAGGACCTGTTCGGCGAAGTCACGATTCGCTCGGGCGGCAATTCGCCGGTGATTGTGCGGGATGCAGGCAAGGCTCGCTGGTGGATACGCCCGCTGTCGAGGCACCTGCTGCGGCGCGAAGCCACCGCGCTGGCAGCCCTCGAAGGCACCCACGGGGTGCCCCAACTTGTGGATATAGAAAGAGATTTTCTTATTCGCAGCTATTTGGCAGGCGAGCCAATGCAAGAGGCCAGGCCAAGTGACCTGGCGTGGTTCAACGCGGCCGCCCGCCTGCTGCGCCAACTACATAGTGCCGGGGTCGTACACAACGACCTGGCGAAGGAACCCAATCTGCTCGTTCTGAATGACGGCAGTCCGGCGATAATCGACTTCCAGCTTGCCGCGCACCGCACCAGGCGGGGACGCCTGTTCCGAATCGCGGCGTACGAGGACATTCGACATTTGTTGAAGCACAAACGCACGTACTGTGCGGATCGGCTGACGCAACGGGAACGGAACATTCTTGCCAAACCCTCACCGTTTTCTCGTTTATGGATGGCAACTGTGAAGCCGATCTACCTGTTCGTTACGCGCCGCATCCTCGGCTGGGCTGATCGCGAAGGCGCAGGCGACCGTGGCGCACAACAGTGATGCAAGCGGTGGCACTACGGTATACTCGCGCTGCCCAAATCAACGACACAAGAATTCAGGGACTCTTTTGTGGATTACTGCCATCAGCACAACCTCGTCGAACCCGAGCTGGCCGGCCGCGAGCGTAACTTCGGCATCCGCGTAACGCTTCCCGAGACGGATACGCTGCGCAAAGTTCTCGGAAATGACTGGGACCGCCTTCATTGGTACGCGAGTGAGGCCGAGCGCGATGCCGCGTTTGAACAGATGGCTACCCGTCACGGCTACTACCGCAAGACGGACAACCCAACCCAGGTTCTCGAGAAAGTCTCGCGTTGATCAGCGCGGCAACGCTCCAACGAACAGGTAGACATTGGAATTACCCTGCTCCCCGAAACCGGCGGCAAGGTAGACCGGGCCAATAACCGTGTCCAGCCCGGCGAAGATGCTTCCATTAAGCAGCGTCGAGTCAATGCTCATGTCTGAACGTTGTTGCCACACGTTGCCGGCTTCGGCCGACACACCGAGATAGACCGGGGTGTCGAGTATCCCTTTCGTTTCGCCGATTTGTCGGTAATAGACAAGCCTTGCCAGCGCCGCATGTGGTCCGCGGATTTCGCCTCGCTCAAGCCCCGACAGTCGCAGGAAGCCGCCGAGCGGAAAATAGTCCTGGACAGCGCTGTCCGATTCGAGCGTCGTCGCATAGCTTAGACCGAGCTGCAGGCTATTCCTGCCTCGACTCCAGGTCTGAGCCACCTCGGCTTCGATTGTGTCGAATTTGGAATCCGCACCGAAACCCGGGCGCGACAATGTCCAGGTCACGTCGCTGCGCAGGCCGTGTCGGGGAAACCGCGCTTCGTCCAGCGTATCGAAGCGCAAGCGCGCGAACGCACCGCCTGTATCGAACTCGACGTTGGGCAGCGCCGGATCGCCTACGCTTACGCGAGTCTCGCCTTTACCGCGAAACGCCCCAATCCGAAACTCACCAATGCGACCGAGCTCGCTGCCAACTGCCAGTCCTGCCTCTGCCTGGGATAATCGCAACCGCGCAACTGCCTCGTCCATGGAGAACGCGTTGATATTCGACCTTTCCAGCTCGATATGCGGCACTATGAACAGGCGCGAGTTGAAACTCAAGGGTTGGTAGAACTCTGAGAATAGCCGGGGGTCCGTGCCGAGCCGCAAGTCGCTGCGCCATTCCGCGCCCAGCCGGTTGATTCCCACACGCGTCATCCGCGCGGCCAGATTGAATCCTGTCGACCCGGCGAAGTCGTCTTCCAGCGAAATACCAAACTGCAGGAAATTTGGCCCCCAGCTCTTCGCGCGTGCCTGGTACTCCACGCCTGTACCGCCGTCTTCCTCGACCAGGCGATAGGTGACTTGCTCGTAGTACTGAAGCCCATACAGCCGATCCGCGTTTTGCGCGAGGACGGCATGATCAATCGGGTCACCTGCCTTGACGCTCAGTCTCGACTCGAGCACCTCGGGTGCAAGAGCGCCGTCGTGCACGACGCGGACGAAAGCCAGGCTGGAATCCGGGAGCGCTGGCCGCTCGCGATTCGCAAGGTATGCACCCCATGCTGTTTCCTCAAGTGCGATAGCCCCCAGGCGATCCGCATGCTCTCGCACCGCTGCCTCACCAGGCTCGATCGTATCGAGAATCTCCCCAAAATCTGTCGACGCGAACACTCCGAGTGCCGGACGGATCAGCACATCGTCATCGCCAAGTCGATCGATCTGTCGCAGAGTTTCCTTGCGAATCAGGATCGTCAGCATCTGTTCCGAAATTGTTACCGCCGAGCCGAGTTCTTCCGGCGCGTACAATGGAAACTCAACGTCGACAGCGATGATGATATCGACGCCCATCTCTTGCATCACGTCGACAGCCAGGTTGCCGACGAGTCCACCATCGACCAGCAGGCGATCGCCGATTCTCACCGGTGCGAAGACACCCGGTACCGACATACTTGCGCGAATCGACAGCGCGAGGTCACCCTCGTCCATCACCCAGATTTCGCCGCGCTCGATATCGGTTGCGATCGCGCGGAATGGTATTGGCAAGCGGTCGAAGTTATTGACGTTCGCTACGGGCATCGTGAGTTCGCGTAGCAGCATGTTCAGCTTCTGTCCCTGGATCACACCTTTGGGCAAAAGGAGTTCGGTGCCACGTAGACCGAGTTCCAGGTCGATCGGAACCTGCGCGTCGTCCTGTTTCCGACGAAAACTCAGGTCCTCTCGATCGGGCTCGTCTGACAGTGCATCTGCCCAGTCCACCGAGCCAACCAGGTTCTCGAGTTCTGCGGCGCTAATTCCGGTCGCATACAGCCCCCCAACAACCGCGCCCATACTGGTTCCGACGATCGCATCAACAGGAATGCGCCGACGCTCGAGTTCCTTGAGGACGCCAATATGCGCCGCGCCACGCGCACCGCCGCCACCCAGGACCAGACCTACCCTGGGTCGCGAGTCCTGTAGATCGGGATCGGCGGCTGGCTCGTCGGCAAAACAAGTATGCGTTGCAAGCACAAACAGGACCGCGCCCACTGGCGACCAGTGTCGCCAGCGCTTGATGTAAGTCATCGATCTACCTCACTTGTAGTGAATTGGCGTACTCGATCAAATTGTCGAGCTGCTGCGCCGCCTGCTCCGGATTCCAGCCGACTTCCGCAGCGGCGATTGCAGAGATTTCATCGTACAGGGACGTTCCCTGGTCGGCGTCGAAGCCAATCATCATCCGTCTGAATACAATATCTTCAAGCGTCAGCGCGAACTCTTCACGAATTGCGAACACGACCTCGGCGGCGAGCACCCGGCCGTCTTCGTCCAGGGCATGGGAGAGCTCGCCGGCACTCAGTTCGGCGACTGCCGCCGCGCGTCCGCCGTAAATCCCCAGCAATCGCTTGACGCCAGCCTCGCTCAGCGAGTCAAGTGTCCGCAGTGCTTCACGTGCGCGGTCGATTCCCCAGGCACCCGGAAGATCCGTGTCACGCGTGCGACAAGGAGGCAGTTTCAGTTGCTGCAACTTGGCCAGTTTGTCGACAGCCTGCTCCGCCAGGCTGCGATAGGTCGTGAGTTTTCCGCCGATGATCGACAACAAGCCGCTCGCGATTTCCTTGTTGGCCTTGATGATATGCCGCCGCGTGATCGCCGATTCGGGTCCTTCTTCCTTGTGCGGCAACGGCCGTACCCCGGCGTAGGCATAGTGGATATCTGCGCGCGTCAATGCAGCACTCGGAAACACCCGATTGGTTTCAGCGAGCAGGTAGTCCACCTCTGCGCCGCTCGCCCGAATGTGATCGAGGTCCTCAGCATAGCGGATGTCGGTCGTGCCAATCAGGTATTGGTCGTTCCACGGAATAATGAAAAACGGTCGGCCATCTGCCGCCGCCTCGACGTAAAACGCATCATGCGGCGCGCCGTCAAACTTGCCGACGATAATGTGACTGCCTTTCGTACCACCAATCAGGCGTTTCGACGGCGCAGGCGCCACATCGAGTACACGGTCTACCCACGGGCCTGCCGCATTGACGATCGCCTTGACCCGCACCGTGCTGGACTTGCCCACGTGGTCGACGCTGGTGATGGACTCAACAGCACCTTCCCGGACCTGGATTCCGGTGACTTCACAGTGTGTCCTTATTTCGGCCCCGGCGGATCGAGCCGCGAGCAGGTTTTCGAGCACCAGCCGTTCTGCGAACGCAACCTGAGCGTCGTAGTAGCGAGCGGCGGCGCGCAGACCTTCGGCCTGAAGTCCCGGCTCCTCCTCCTGGAGTTGGGTGCTACCGAGCATTTGGTGATTAGGAACCGTTTTGCGAATCGAGAGCAGGTCGTAGGCCAGCATGCCCATGCGAATCAGCAGCGGGCCGCGGCGCGCGCCGGCATAGATGGGAATGCAGATGCGTAGCTCTTCAACCAGGTGCGGCGCCGTCAGGCGCAGGCATCGACGTTCGCGCAACGACTCGTAGACCAGCGGGATCTCGCCGTATTCGAGATAGCGCAGCCCGCCGTGCACGAGGCGACTCGAAATGGCCGAGCAGCCGCTGCACATATCGTTCTTGTCGAACACAATGACCTTGAGGCCGCGCAGTGCCGCATCCCGGGCAATTCCGGCCCCGTTGATCCCGGCGCCAATGACCGCCAGGTCAAACCGTTCGAGGTCGCCATTCACGACGGCCGCACCTGGCCATCGCCGCGCACGACATACTTGTAACTCGTCAGCTGATCGGCACCGACAGGTCCGCGTGCGTGAATGCGTCCGGTCGCAATACCGATCTCAGCACCCATGCCGAATTCACCGCCATCGGCGAACTGTGTCGAGGCGTTGTGCAGGACGATTGAGCTATCCACCGCCCGGAAGAAGGCCTCGGCCGCGGCCTTGTCGCCCGTGACTATGCTCTCGGTGTGCCCTGAACCGTAGCGGCGAATGTGCTCGACTGCCATGTCCATATCATCCACGACACGCACGGAAATGACCGCATCAAGATATTCGGTTGACCAGTCGTCCTCGGTCGCTTCGCTCGCTTGGGGATCGATCGCCCTGACAACATCGTCGCCGCGGACCTCACAACCCGCCTCGTGCAACGCGGCACATACAACCGGCAACAATGTGCTCGCGGCAGCTTTGTCCACCAGTACCGTCTCCGCGGCGCCGCAAATCCCGGTCCGTCGCATCTTTGCGTTGAGAACCACGTCTCGTGCCATATCCTGGTCCGCCGCCGCATGCAGGTAGACGTGACAGATACCCTCCAGGTGTCCGATCACCGGTACCCGCGCCTCGTCCTGCACACGCTTGATCAGGCTCTTGCCGCCTCGTGGCACAACAACATCGACCCACTCGGCCATTGACGACAACAGGAACCCTACAGCCGCCCTGTCCGTGGTCGGAACCATCTGTACGGCCTCTCCCGCCAGGCCCGCCGACTCCAGTCCGCTGCGCAGGCAGTCGTAGATCGCGTGGCTTGAATGAAAGCTCTCCGAACCACCGCGCAAAATGACGGCATTGCCGGACTTGATGCACAGTGCGGCTGCGTCCGCGGTCACGTTGGGTCGGCTTTCGTAAATAATGCCGATGACACCGAGCGGAACTGCAACACGCTGGATACGCAGGCCATTCGGACGTTCCCATTCTTCGAGGATGCGGCCGACCGGGTCGTGCAGGCTGATAATTGTTTCAAGACCGGCCGCCATGGCCTCTACCCGATCAGCATCGAGCATCAGGCGATCGAGCAAGGCGCCGCTCAGGCCTTTCTCCCGAGCAGCGCTCATGTCGCGCTCGTTGGCTTCGACAATCGACGTCGCCTG
>Ga0209567_10000099_pt1 | contig 41873 bp, 40 predicted proteins | sample COG_12_FD_184756 | JGI IMG/M metagenome (GOLD analysis project Ga0209567, IMG submission 184756) | Pelagic marine sediment microbial communities from the LTER site Helgoland, North Sea, for post-phytoplankton bloom and carbon turnover... | ecosystem: Environmental > Aquatic > Marine > Neritic... | reverse complement strand
CGGACCGGATAGGGCGTCATTCCACCCATTGCACATAAGGAGGCGTCCTCCATCGTGTCGCACAGCTCCACCAACAGGTCGTAGTTTTCGTCGCGATTCTCTCCCGCGATCATGCGGTCGATCACCTCAACCCCGCGCGTGGAGCCGATCCGGCAGGGTGTGCACTTGCCGCAGGACTCGATGGCGCAGAACTCCATCGCAAAGCGCGCCTGCTCGGCCATGTTGACCGTATCGTCGAATACGACGATGCCGCCGTGCCCGATCATGGCCCCGATTGCGCTGAAAGCCTCGTAGTCGAGCACGGTATCCAGTTGATCAGCTGGTAAATAAGCGCCCAGTGGGCCACCGATCTGCACAGCCCTGATGGGTCGGCCGCTGGCCGTGCCACCACCCCAGTCCTCGATGAGTTCACGTACCGTCAATCCAAATGCTTTCTCGACCATGCCGCCCCGTTTGACATTGCCGGCGAGCTGGAATGCCAGCGTGCCCTTCGAACGCCCGACACCGAACGACGCGTAACGCTCGCCACCGAGATTTACGATGTTCGGTACGGAAGCCAGCGTTACTACGTTATTGACGACGGTCGGGGCGCCGAACAGTCCCTCGATCGCCGGCAGTGGCGGTTTGTACCGCACGATGCCTTTCTTGCCTTCGAGGCTTTCGAGCATGGCCGTCTCTTCGCCGCAGACGTAGGAGCCGGCGCCGAGATGCAGTTCGATGTCAAAATCGAAACCGCTGCCCTGAATGTTCTCACCCAGCCACCCGGCCTCGCGCGCCGTATCGATCGCGCGCGTCAGGATCGTGTGGGTCAGCGGGTACTCGGACCGCAGGTAGATGTAGCCCTTGTTTGCGCCTGTCGCGAAGCCTGCGATCGCCATGGATTCGATCAGGCCAAACGGATCGCCTTCCATGAGCATGCGATCGGAGAAAGTACCACTGTCTCCTTCGTCTGCATTGCAGGCGACGTACTTCTGGTCGCCTTCCGCGTCGGCAACCGTGCGCCACTTGATTCCGGTTGGAAAGCCCGCTCCGCCGCGACCGCGCAGGCCTGCTTCAGTGACGGTGTCAATAACCGCGTCGGCACCGATCTCCCAGGCTTTCCGCAGGGCCTTGAAACCCTGGTGCAGGAGAAAGTCGTCAAGCGACAGGGACTCCACGAGGCCGATGCGCCAGAACGTCCAGCGATCCTGCGTAATGAGGTAGGGGATCTCGTCGATCGGGCCAAGGCGGCGCTCGTGTTCTCCGCCTTCGAGGAATCCTGCCGCAAACAGTCCGGGTACATCGTCGGCCTCGACGTTCCCGTAGGCGATCCGTCGTTCACCGACCTCGACTTCGACCAGTGGCTCGAGCCAGCTGGCGCCCCATGATCCGTTGCGAACGAGTTCGATGCTTGCACCGGCATTGCCGGCTTCACGGGCGATCGCCACGGCCACTTCGTTGGCGCCAACAGAGACCGATGACGTTTCGCGCGGCACGTAAACCCTGATCGCGCTCATGAGCCTGCCTCCCGCATCGCTGCAAGCGCAGCGTCGAAGCGCTCCGTGCTGACACGGCCAAGTGTCTTGCCGTTAACCATGACGGCGGGCGCGCAGGCACAGTTGCCGAGGCAGTAGACTGGCTCGAGCGTCGTATCCTCATCGAGCACGCTGTTCGCATGCTCTGTCAATTCGCGACTGCCCATGGCCTGGCACGCTTCGGCCTGGCAAATCTTGACGATGTGTTCGCCGGGCGGCTCGGTTCGAAAATCGTGGTAATACTCGACGACGCCATGCACGTCGGCGCGCGACAGGTTCAGTTCACTCGCCAGCTGACGAATGACGTCCTCCGAGATCCAGCCATGATGCTGCACGATCTGCTGCAGGATCTGCACCAGCATCTCCGGGCGCGCGTCAAACCGGCCGACGATCGTGGCGACCGCTTCGTTGTCGATGGTTCGTGGTGTCATGTTGCTATGCGTTCCTCACCGGCATAAATATTGAAAGTGTCGCCGCGCAGAAATCCGACGAGAGTGATATTGAACTCCCGCGCAAGGTCAACTGCAAGGCTCGACGGGGCGCTGATAGCGGCCAGCATCGGCATGCCGGCGACGAGCGCTTTTTGCATGAGTTCAAAGCTCGCACGGCCCGAGACCATGAGGCCCAGCCGGGACGCTGGCAACTGGCCGTCTGTAAACAGGGCCCCGATCACCTTGTCCACCGCATTGTGACGACCGACATCCTCGCGCACGATAAGTAATTCACCATATGGATCAAACGCAGCGGCCGCATGCAGGCCGCCGGTTTCCTCGAAAGTCGCCTGTGCTTCGCGCAGCCGCTCGGGTACGCGAAGCAGTGCTTCGCGCGGGAAACGGGTGTCGTCGGCCAGGGCCTCAACACCCACGGCGCGCAACGCATCCAGGGATGCCTTGCCGCAAACCCCACAACTCGATGTTGTGTAGAAATGGCGCTGCAGCCGTTCGAGGTCGACGTCCACTCCGGCTTCGAGTTCGACACGAATCGTATTGTCGCCTTTGCAGGGCTTGACGATTGCGATGTCGCCAGGCGAGCGAATGATCGACTCGCTGACCAGGAAGCCGGTGGCGAGATCCTCGTCGTGACCGGGTGTGCGCATCGTGATCGAGACGCTGCTGGTGTGCCGTTCGCCGTCGATCTCGTAGCCGAGTCGAATCTCCAGCGGCTCCTCCACGGCGACCCTGTCATCGACGGATTCGCGCAGATCTGCGCGAATCTTCGCGACGCTTGTTACCTGGCTACGGCCTGTCATTACTTGAGATTCCAGCGCTACGGCAGAGCAGTATATCGTAGCGACGCGGCCTGCAGCACGTAATGAGAATGGTTCTCAAAATTCAGCAGAATCATGTATCTATCTCGTTATGCGGACGTTCAGAAAACTTCGGTAAACTGCGCGCCTTGAACCCGCATTAGTCATGCACCAAGGAGATTCCGTTGAGCAAAATCGCACGTCGCAAGTTCCTTCAGCTCTCAGCCGTAGCGGCTGCTGGCTGCTTCGTCCAACCCGGTCGTGAAGCACGCGCTGGCGACCTGCCGCAGCTGTCGGAAGACGACCCGATGGCGAAGGCCATGAAATACACTCACGATGCGACGACGGTAGACCCGTCGACGCGCAACAACCCGGCCGCCGACCAGACATGCGCCAACTGCGCGCTCGTCCAGGGTGAAGGCGACTGGCGTCCATGCCAGATCTTCCCGGGCAAGGCAGTAGCCGCCGCTGGTTGGTGTTCGGTCTGGGCACCCAAAGCCTGATCGACTTGCACACTGTCGTACCGAGAACGCCGGCCGAACAGCCGGCGTTTTCATTTGTGCCCCGTTCATTTGTACAATGTGACCTCGTTCTGGAGACCTACCTTGTTTGAATCCATGCAGGCCGCGTCAGCGGACGCCATTCTCGGCCTAATCACCGAACACAAAAACGATCCACGCCCGGAGAAGGTCGACCTTGGCGTCGGTGTATTTCGCACCGCGGAAGGGGAGACACCCGTGCTCGAGGTGGTCAAGAAAGCCGAGCAGCGCCTCGTGGATACGCAGCAAAGCAAGGCCTACATTGGCACGGCCGGTGACCCGAACTTCAATGCCGCCATGCAGGCGCTGACGTTCGCCGATTCAGTCGATCCCGAGAGGATTTCAACGATCCAGGCGCCCGGCGGTTCCGGCAGCCTGCGCGTCGCCGCGAGCCTGATTCTGCGCGCTCGCCCGGATGCGACGGTCTGGGTCAGCGATCCAACGTGGGCGAACCATATCCCGCTGCTGGGTGGCGCGGGCGTCAATCTCGAGACGTATCCCTACTACGACACCCGCAATCACATCATCCTGATTGCCCAGATGCTCGACGCGCTGCGCAAGATGCCGACCGGTGATCTCGTACTCCTGCATGGTTGTTGCCATAACCCGTCCGGGCTCGATCCGACCGAGGATGAGTGGCGGGCAATCGCCGACGTTATTGTCGAGCGGGAACTCGTGCCTTTCGTTGATATGGCGTACCAGGGTTTTGCGGACAGTCTCAACGATGATGCTTTCATTATTCGCCACCTCGCCGGACGCGTACCGGAGATGATCGTCTCGAACTCCTGTTCGAAGAATTTCGGCCTGTACCGTGATCGTGTCGGGAGCTTGTCAGTTCTGGCAGCCGACACGGCCTCGCGGGATATTGTCCACAGCCAGGTCAACAATGTGGTGCGTACGATCTACTCGGTCCCGCCGGACCACGGCGCCGTGGTCGTTAGCACCATACTCAACGATCCTGAGCTCAAAGCGGCCTGGCGTGTTGAACTCGCCGAGATGCGAGGTCGACTGCGTGAAATGCGGGTTCTGCTCAATGACGCACTGCGCGAGCGAGCGCCGGACCACGATTTCTCACACCTTGTGCGGGCGAGAGGCATGTTCTGCTTTCTCGGCGTCAGCGAGGATCAGGTCAATCGCCTGAAGAAGGAATACGGCGTCTACATGGTCGGGTCCAGCCGAATCAACACGGCCGGCATCACGGCGCAGAACGTCAACTATCTCGCTGACGCGATCGCAGCCACGCTGTAAGTCGAACTCACTCATTGCTCCAGATAATGCGGCTGTCTCGTCCAATGTCGAAATGCCGCGCCGAACCGGCATTGAGTTCGAGGACGTACTGCACGGGCTCCCTGGACGCCAGCGACTTGAGCGACAGAGGCTCGGTGTCCTGAACGACAGAGGAGATACTTCCGTCGGCGAGGGCGAAAACGATGTCGAGAGAAATATAGGTGTTCTTCATCCACATTGAGTGGACATCTTCCTCGTCGTAAATAAACAGCATGCCCGTGCGTTCGGGCATATTGCGCACGTACATGAGCCCCCGCCGTCGCTGCTCGTCGTTCGTCGCGAGGTAAACATCGAACCCGAGGCGCTCACCCGCATCGTTCACGATTTCGAGCTGGGCAAATTCGAATGCGCTGTCCAGTTCCGGCATCGTCCCCTGCGATGTTGCTGATTGCGGGCTGCAGGCGGCGAGCGCCAGGCCTGCGAGTATGACGATGGGCCTCATTTCTTGCTCCAGGTGGCGACGCCGCTGAATTGCAGATCCCGCACGTCGATATAGGCGTCACCGTTGATCTCACCAAGCGGACCGACACAGGACAGGCTGCCAACGACATTGAAGAGGTCCGCCTCATCCGGAAATGGCGCATTCGTCGCGATATCCGTCCAGCAGGTATCGAGATTCGGTGTGCTGAAGAACCGGCCGCTGTCCTCGACCGTAATCGTCACATTGCTCTCGAAGCCCTCGCCCGTGGCCCCGGCATCAAGCGTGGGCAGGGCGACGATGATCGCAAGACGCTCTGCGTTGATCTCGCCCGAAAATCGCAGGCGGATACCTGCTGAATCGGGCCGCGGCATGCTCTCGCAGCGCAGGTCATCGTCCGGCCAATCGAGCTGAACATTGATGGCGCCGGAGAGTGAGCCGGCCAGCCGACCCGTATCTCCGCAAGTCGATTCGACTATTGGCGGCGTATCCGCCGTTGCGTCTGCAGGTGGCTCGGGAGCCGGCTCCTCGCAGGCGGCGAGGGAGCCGAAGGTCGTCAGCAAGGCTGCCAGAAGCTTGCGGGTGTACGGTTTTTTTTGAATCAGATGCAATGTATTTCGATCGGATTTGTCGGAATTGGGGCCAATAGTACTGAAACAGGCCGGATTGTGAGGAAAAAATGCCGCGACCTGTTGGCCTGTACAGGCATCAAGAATAGAATGGCACGCCGCTTTTTTCTCTGGAGTAACTAATGAGCGTCGCAGAACAATTTCAGAAACTCGAAGCTCATGCCAGCGGGCTGATCATCGGCCAGGCACATCTGATCAACAGGATGCTGATCGCATTGCTGTGTGACGGACACCTTCTCGTGGAGGGTGCGCCGGGACTCGCAAAGACTCGCGCTATCAAGGTGCTGGCCGAGAGCATTGAGGGTGATTTCCACCGCCTGCAGTTCACACCCGACCTGTTGCCGGCGGATCTGACCGGTACCGACATCTATCGGCCGCAGGAGGGCACGTTCGAATTTCGCAAGGGCCCGCTTTTCCACAACCTGATCCTCGCAGACGAGATCAACCGCGCACCAGCCAAGGTGCAGTCGGCGCTACTCGAGGCCATGGAAGAGCGCCAGATTTCCGTCGGTGACAAGAGCTACCCGCTCGAGGATTTGTTCATGGTCATGGCGACGCAGAACCCGATTGAGCAGGAGGGCACCTATCCGCTGCCGGAAGCACAGCTCGATCGCTTCCTGCTGCACGTGCAGGTGGGCTATCCGAGTGTTCCGGACGAGCGGCGCATCCTCGTCTTGAATCGCGACGAGGCGAAGCAGGGTGAACGCGATGCGTTCCAGCCGCCCGAGTTACTGTCGCGCGAATCCATCATGGCTGCGCGGCAGGACATCCTGAATCTGCACCTGGCGCAAGAGCTCGAGGAGTACATCGTGAACGTGGTTGTCGCAACGCGCGATCCCGGTTCCATCGATGCCGCTCTCGACGGCCAGGTACTTTACGGCGCAAGCCCTCGTGCCAGCATGGGTATTGATCGTGCCGCGCGCGCGCATGCGTGGCTGTCTGGACGGGATTACGTCGGTCCGGAGGACATCCAGGCCATCGCGCCCGACGTCCTGCGCCATCGCCTCGTGCTCAGTTTCGAAGCCGAAGCGGACGGAGTTGACGCCGAGTCCGTGATAAAGGGAATCCTGGACGGCGTCGGCGTCCCATAAATCACTCATGCGTCTCGACCACATCTATGAGGGCGCATCCCCGGTCAGCGTCAGCCAGCCCGGCCTGATCCGGCTCAGCGGTCCTGCGCGCGCCATCGCCCTCAATGTATTGCGCGTCAATTCGCTGCAGACGGGTGCCTATGTTTCGAGATTCCGCGGACGCGGGATGGAGTTCGACGAATCCCGGCCGTATCAGCCCGGCGACGACCCTCGCAGCATCGACTGGCGGGTTACGGCGCGCAGTACGACCGCGTACACGAAGCTGTTCCGCGAAGAACGCGAGCGCCCGGTCCTGATCGCCGTCGACTTACGCTCGAACATGCACTTTGCAACGCAAGGGTGTTTCAAATCGGTCAATGCGAGTCGTGCGGCCGCACTGTTGTCGTGGGCTGCGCATCATCGGGGCGATCGCCTGGGCGGACTGATCTTCGGCGATACCACCCACCGTGAACTCAAGCCACGGCTCGGCCGGCGAGCGGCCCTGCGTTTCGTGCACGAGCTCGTGGAGCATCCGGATTGGCAGGATCGTGGTGTCGAGGCAAACAGCGTCGATCCACTGGCACAGGCGATGTCAGCTTTGCGGCGTGTCGCAAGACCGGGCAGCCTCGTGGTCGTGATTAGCGATTTCATAGGCTTTTCACGCGCCGCGCAGTCCTACCTGTCGAGCGTGGCGCGGCACAACGAAGTGCTGGCCGTATTCCTTAACGACCCGATCGAGCGTGAGCTGCCGCCGCCCGGGCGTTATCGACTTGTGTCACCCGAGGAAGAGCTGGCGATCGATACTTACGCTGCTCCGGCGAGGCACGACTACGAGCAGGCATTCGAAGACCGCCTGCAGAATCTGGAGAAATTCTGCCAGCGCTATGGCATTCACCTGATGCCGATGTCGACGGATGACGACCCGGTCAGTGCGCTGCAGACGGCCCTTGGACGACGGACCCATTAGCGATGGACGAGAACGCTCTGCCACTGCGTGACCTGCACCTGCCCGATGCGATCGGCTGGTGGCCGCTCGCGCCGGGTTGGTGGGCGGTGCTCGCTATCGTGGCCCTGGTGCTCGGATACATCGCCTGGCGGCTGTTCAAACGCTGGCAATTCAATGCGCCGCGCCGCTACGCACTGCGCGAACTCGCGCGGTTCGAGGCCGAGTACGTCGAGCACCGGAACCCCGTGACGCTTGGCAAGCAACTGTCCGAACTGCTGCGCCGCGGCATGCTGGCTTATGCGCGACGAGAAGAGGTTGCCGGGCTGACGGGCGAAGCATGGTTGGCCTGGCTCGATGAAGGCATGCCGCTGCCGTATTTTCATACCGAGGGCGGCAAGAGTCTACTGAACCTGCCGTACCGTGACCCACAAGGCGATTTCTCGGATATTGATATCGACGCGCTGATTTCCGCGGTTCGCATGCGCCTCGGCGTGCCGCTGCGAGGTGCCGCCTGATGTGGTCGCTCGCCTGGCCATGGGCTCTCCTTGCGCTGCCACTGCCCTGGCTCGCCAACCGGTTGCTGCCCGAAGCCGTGGGTCTGTCCGAGGCTGGCCTGCGCGTACCCAACCTGAGCAATTTCGAAACGTTGAAGGATCGTTCCGACGCCGAGCAGCTTCTGAACTGGCGTGTCTGGCTCGCTGTACTCGCCTGGATCCTGCTGGTGCTCGCGGCCGCGAGGCCCGAGCGCATCGGCGACGAACTCGATGTGCCAGTGGCTGGCCGCAACCTCATGCTCGCGGTCGACCTGTCCGGCAGCATGGACCAGAAAGACTTCGAACTGGCTGGCCGCCGCGTCGACCGGCTCACGGCGACCAAGGCCGTTGCGAGCGATTTCATCGCCCGGCGCGAGGGCGACCGCATCGGCCTGATCCTGTTTGGCGAGCGCGCCTATCTGCAGGTGCCACTGACGCTCGACCGCGATACGGTCGAGATCCTGTTGCTTGAAGCTGAGATCGGGCTGGCCGGCGAGAAGACGGCCATTGGTGACGCGATTACGCTCGCCGTGCGTCGTGTGCATGAGCAGGAAGAAGATACGGGCGAGCAGGTACTTGTGCTTTTGACTGACGGCGCCAACACGGCTGGCGAGGTGCAGCCGCTCAAGGCGGCCGAGCTTGCCCGGCAGGTTGGCTTGCGAATTTATACGATTGGTATTGGCGCCGAATCGATGGATGTGTCGTCGCTCGTCGGTGGACGGCGCGCGATCAATCCCTCGGCCGATCTCGACGAAGCAACACTGACACAAATCGCACAGCAAACTGGCGGCCGTTATTTCCGCGCGACGGACACGGCGAGCCTTCAGGACATCTACGCGCTCGTCGATGAACTCGAGCCTGTGGAAGAATCCGAATCCGGCTTCAGGCCCGTGAAGTCGTACTATTTCTGGCCCCTGGGTGCGGCGCTCGGCCTTGTCGGCCTGCTGTGTCTGGCGGCGTTGTTACAAAGGTCCCTGACGCGACGCAGGGCGGAGGTGCAGGCACATGCTGGCTGACTTCCACTGGATCCGGCCGAGCTGGTTGCTGCTGATTCCCGTCATTGTGGCGGTTGCCGTGCTGCTGGCCAAAAGGCAACTCGGCGCCGGTCACTGGCGCGATGTCATCGACCCGGTCCTGATACCACACGTGCTGTCGCGAACCCCGGGCAGGGGCGTCGATTACCGCTGGTGGTTGCTTGGCGTGGCGGGCATTGTCGCAGCCGTGGCGATGGCTGGTCCGGCGTGGCAGCGAATCGAACAGCCCGTCTTCCGGGCAGAGCAAGCCGTCGTCGTGGCGCTCGATTTGTCCCGTTCGATGGATGCACAGGATATTGAACCGAGCAGGCTGGCGCGGGCCCGGCTGAAGATTCTCGGCATGCTCGAGCGGCGCCAGAGCGGCCAGACGGCCCTGCTCGTGTACACGGCCAACGCGTTCACTGTCACGCCGCTGACCGACGATACCGACACGATTGCTGCACTGGTCAACAGCCTGAGTACGGATATCATGCCCAGCCGGGGCAGCTATCCCGAAGTTGGTATTCGCAAGGGGCTGTCGTTGCTCGAGCAAGCGGGCGTGGGCTACGGCGAAGTGTTACTGATCACGGATGGCGGTACGTCGCCAGCGGCGGAAAAAGCCGCGCGGGATTTGAAGGGTGCCGGCTATACCTTATCGATCCTCGGTGTCGGCACTCGCGAAGGCGCACCGATTCCGCGAATGGCGGGCGGATTCGTCACCGATAACCGCGGCAAGATCGCGGTTGCTCGCCTGGAGGAGCGCGGTCTGCGCGATCTCGCGACTGCAGGCGGCGGACGTTTTGCGGTGCTGTCGTCAGATAACAGCGACCTGGACCACCTCCTGTCCGGCGAGATTGCTGCCGCAGCGGCGGCGGACGACGATTCTCTGGCGACAGACCAGTGGCGCGAAGAAGGGCCATGGCTGGTTTTGTTACTCCTGCCGCTGGCGGCGCTCGCGTTCCGCAAGGGTTGGGTATTGCTGCTCGTGGTCTTCGTTGCGCCACTGCCCACACCGGCGGAAGCCGCGTTTTGGGAAGATCTCTGGTTCAACAAGAACCAGCAGGCCGCGCAGGCACTTGAAGAAGGCAGTCCCGAAGATGCGGCAGTACTCTTTGATGACCAGGAGTGGCGTGCGGTCGCTCGTTACCAATCCGGCGATTACTCGGGAAGTGCAGCCGAGTTCGCAGATTTCGATGACGCTCGTAATCTCTACAACCTGGCCAATGCGCTTGCCCAGCAAGGCGAGTTTGACTCCGCGATAGACGCCTACGAGCAGGTGCTCGAGGCCGATCCGGACAATGAAGACGCGCGCTACAACCTCGATCTCGTGAAGCAGATCAAGGACCGGCAGGAGCAGGAGCAGCAGAACCAGGGTGACGACCAGCAGTCGACGGAGAACCCGGGTGGTGAAGGCGAACAGTCGGACTCCGACAGCGATCAGAACCAGGAAGGCTCGCAAGACTCTTCGGAGTCGCAGCAGTCTGACGAAAGTGATTCCACGCAGCGCGGCGAAGACGATATGAGTGAGGAAGACCTGGAAGCATTGCAGGAAGAGTTGCAGCGCGCGGCCGAGGAAGCGCAGGAAGGGGAACAACCCCAGCAACTTTCCGAGGCGGAACTGGCCGAGTTACGCCAGCAGCAGGAACAGGAACAGGCGATGGAGCAGTGGCTGCGGCGAATTCCCGATGACCCCGGCGGTTTGCTCAGGCGCAAGTTTCGCTACCAGTACCAGCGGTACGGTATCGATCAGGAAGGTAAAAACGTGTGGCCCGACGACGAGGTACAGCCGTGGTAGGAATTCGAAAGACTTGGCAAATCTTCCTGGTATTGGTGGCGGGATTGCTGTGGGTAGCAACTTCGTCAGCCGCGGTAACCGCGCGGGTCGACCGGCCCACCGTCGATCTCAATGAATCGTTTACGCTGGAGGTCGTCGTCGATTCGAATACCGATCTCGAGCCGGATCTGTCGATCCTTCACGAGAATTTCTATGTCGGGCAAGTCAGCAAGCTCAGCAATACGTCGATCTACAACGGCGAAATCCGGCGCAGCCTGACGTGGTCAGTTGCGTTGATGCCGAAGACCACGGGCGTGCAGTACATCCCCGCTATCGAAGTTGGCACTGAGCAGAGCAACCCGGTTCGAATTGTCGTCAATGAGCCGACGAATGCACCACCTGGCGAGGCGGATGTGTTCGTCACGAGTGAAGTGGATGTGGACGAAACCTATGTCCAGGCTCAAATCCTCTATCGCATTCGCATCTATCGTGCCGTTGCCACGCGTCAGCCAGCATTGCGCGACCCGACGATCTCGGGGGCGGAGGCGCTGGTCGAACTCGCGGGCGACGAGCGCCAGTACGAAGCTGTGCTCAATGGCCGTGCCTACAATGTCATCGAACGAGCCGTTGCGCTGTATCCGCAGGAGAGCGGCGAAATCGAAATCTCGCCAGCACGTTTCGAAGCCCGCGTACTTCGAGATGGTCGCATCACCGGCCGCAAAGTCTTCGAGTCCGAGTCTCACAGGATCACGGTCTTGCCCATACCCGCACCGCCTGCTGACAGGCCTGATGCAGTCTGGCTTCCGGCCCGCGATGTACAACTGACCGAAGAGTGGTCCCGGCCGCCGGCTGAATTGGAGGCGGGCGAACCGGTTACCCGGATAGTGACGCTGACAGCGCTTGGCCAGATCGAGACACAACTACCCGCGGTCGAAGTACCCGAGGTCGACGGCCTGAGTATCTACGCCGACATGCCCGAGCTCGGTCGCATGGTCGAAGCGGACGGCATTCGCGGCGTGCGCCGCGACCAGTACGCGATTATTGGCCTGGTTGGGGGAGAGCTGGAGTTGCCGCAGCTCGAGGTTCCCTGGTGGGATATCGAGGCCGGCGAATGGCGTGTCGCGATCCTGCCGGCGCGGACACTGGCGGTAGCGGGTGGCGAACCGCCGCCGATCGTCGAGATGCCGCCCGCTGTTGCCGCGACGGCGGAGACAGCGCCGGCCGTCGAGGCTCCCGGTGCCGACCCGACAACAGTGCTTGCCGCATCGAGCTTCTGGCAACGCGCGGCCGAAGTGCTCGCCATACTCTGGATCCTGACGCTGGCGGCATGGTGGTGGTCGTCGCGCACAAGTCCACGGAGAAGCGGTGAGTCTCGTATACCCGAGGAACCGCCCGTACAAAAGCAACAAAAGGAGCTGCTGCGGACTGCCCGGCAGGCCGCAAGCTCCGAGGACGCGGCCGGTGTCCGCGCAGCTTTACTGCAATGGGCGAAACTGCAATGGCCGGACAGCGCGCCGCTCAGCCTGGGCGATCTCGCGAATCGAGTCTCGGCACCACTGGCCGACGAACTGCGCAAACTGTCCGCAGCCAGTTACAGTTCTGATGGCGGCCATTGGGATGCGTCAGCGCTTGCGCGTGCGTTGAAATCGGTGACCGTGCGCAGCCGCGCGGAAGATGCGGCAGTGCGTGAGCCCCTGCCACCGCTGATGCCGCCCGCAAGCTGACTACCAGTGACCAACGCTGGGCATTGAGGCCCACGGTTCGGCTGGAGGCAGTGCGCCACCTTTCTGCAGGAGTTCGATCGAGATATTGTCGGGCGAACGCACGAACGCCATGCGTCCGTCACGTGGGGGGCGATTGATCGTTACACCGGCATCCATGAGGGATTGGCACAGGGCGTAAATATCCTCGACTTCGTAGGCGAGATGGCCGAAATTGCGGCCCTCGCCGTATTCTTCGGGATCCCAGTTGTACGTCAGTTCGACCTGCGCTTCTTCGTCACCGGGGGCGGCCAGGAATACCAGCGTAAACCGGCCCTGCTCACTTTCATGGCGCCTGAGTTCCACGAGGCCGAGCTTGTCGCAGTAGAAGTCGAGCGACTCGTCGATGTTCGCAACGCGCACCATTGTGTGAAGGTATTTCATTGTCTTGCTCCGCTCTCGTGTTGACCCCACAATGGTGTTCGATCAGCACGCCGCAGGCAAATACAAAGTTTCTTCAGTGAACGGCATACGGACAATAACGCTCGACCTCGACGACACGCTCTGGGATCTTCATCCGGTTATTCGGCGTGCGGAAGAGACCTTGTACGCCTGGCTTGGCGAGCATTACCCGAGGATTACAGAACAGTTCGCACCTGCCGACCTGCGCCAGGTGCGCGCCCGGGTGTTCAAAGAGCACGCGGATCGTGCGCACGACCTGACCTTCCTGCGACACACCGTTCTCATGGAGGTCGCGACGGCTGCCGGTTATCGGGAATTCCTGGTCGATGAGGCATTCGCCGTGTTTGATGAAGTCCGCAACGATGTCGAAATATTTCCCGAGGCGGTTCCTGCGCTGGTCGCATTGAAAGAACGGTTCACGTTGATCGCCCTGACCAATGGTAACGCCGATCTCCAAAAGATCGGTATCAGTGATCTCTTTGATGGGCATGTGAATGCGGCGATGGCCGGCGCCGCGAAACCCGAGCGGCCGATTTTCGATGCCGCGGTAAAGGCGGGTGGGGCTGGCGCCGAGCAGACGCTGCATGTCGGCGATCACCCCCTCTACGATGTACATGGTGCGCGCGAGGCCGGCTTGCGTACGGTCTGGGTAAATCGCGGTGGCGACGAGTGGCCCGACGAATATGCACGGCCGGATGCCGAAGTGCAGCATGTTGGTGAGCTGACCGAAATCTTCAGTGAGTCCGGATCATGAAAGGCGCTGGACATCCGCAGATCATCTACGTCCCCGGGCTGCTGCCCAAGCCGGAGCCCGAGGTGCATCGCGAGGCACTTCTGCGTTGTCTGTTGACGGGCGTACGCCGGGTCGATGCCGAGGTTGCAGAGCAGATCGAGTCAGAACCGGGGGCATTCGACCTGGTGTCGTGGACGTACGATTTCTATCGAGAGCATCGCGACATAGCAATCGACGCGGTGGCAATCGAGGCCGTTATCGAGCAACCGACGGCGAGCAAAGAAGACGTCGCTGAAGCAACCTCCTGGAAGCGCCAGCTGGCTCGCGGCGTGTATACGGTGGGTGACATGCTGCCGTTCCTGATTCCGCACGTCGCCAGCGAGCAGACGGAGGTCCACCTCCGGGACCTCAGGCGCTACCAGCGTGATGTCAATGGAATCGGTACGCACACGCGCCGCATGCTGAAGGTGCCGTTGCGGGCGGCGACGGAGGCGCGCCGTCCTGTGCTCCTGATCGGCCACAGTATGGGATCCGTGATCGCCTATGACAGCCTGTGGGAACTCAGCCATGCCGGTCGTGACCATGTCGAGGTGGATACGCTACTGACCATGGGAAGCCCGCTCGGGCAGCGCTATATGCAGAAGCGCATCCTGGGCGCAGACACGTCCGGCTTCGACCGCTACCCGAACAACATTCGTTGCTGGGCAAATCTCTCGGCGGTCGGCGACCTGACCGCGCTCGACCCATACCTCGTCAACGACTTTGGCGAGATGCTCGAGCTTGGCCTCGTCAAGAGGATAGACGACGCAACGATGTTCACGTATTTCCGTCTCAACGGCGAACTCAACGTGCACGCTGAATACGGCTACCTCGTAAACGAAAAGACCGCGCACACGATTGTTGAATGGTGGCGCGGCCGGGGTTCTTCGTCGGGCGACTAGTTCGTCGCGTTAGCAGCAGGCTTGATGACGATGTCGATGCGTCGGTTACGCGCGCGGCCGGCGCTCGTTTCATTACTCGCAACGGGCCGTGTTTCGCCGTAGCCCGTAGCGATCAGCCGGTAGCTCGGGATGCGCATGGCATTGATCATGTACTGCTGTACAGACTCCGCGCGCTCCTGGGACAATTCCTGGTTCAGGTCGTCGCCGCCATGTGAATCCGTGTGGCCTTCGATGATCAGCTCGCTGCGCGGGAACACGTCTATTGCCTTTTCCACCTTGGCCAGCAGATCGAAGTTCTGTGGCCTTAGTTGTGAAGCGCCACTGTCGAAACTCAGGCCGACAAGTCGCAGGATAATAGTGTTGCCCTGGCGAAACACGCGGGCCTCGTCAGCGCTGAACATCTTCTCCACTTGCTCGAATTGCTGTTTCACACGCGCCTGCGCTTCAAGACGCTGGACGAGCGCTGCGCGTTCCTCGGTCGCTCCACCCAGCCGTTCGTCGAGCGCCCTCAATTCCTCTTCTATATCGGCAATGCGGAGTTCGTTTTCAGCTTTCTCCTGCTCGAGTTCCTGCAACTGGTTGCGCTGTTGCTCGAGGAACGCGACCAGCTCGGCAGACAGTTTCTCGCCACCGGTTTCCATGTCAGGAAAGATGTCCGCAGCGCCGGCGACCTGTCGAAGGTAGGCTTCCCAGCGGAGGACGAGCTCCTCGGCCGTCAGCTTCTTGTCTCTAACCTGGCGCACGATCTCGGACAGGTAGATGGCATGCTTGGCCTCGTAATTAGCTTCGCGGGCCAGGCTGCGGGGCAGGTCGGTGTCGTAGCGGTTCTCATTGAGTTCACGTTCGGCATCCGCGAGCAGCTGCTTGGCGCGACCAAGAGTTATGGGTGCGTATCGACCAACTCGTGCCCGATCTGCGTCAGCCAGCAAACGGCGTGTCTCGGAAAGATACTGCGACTTGATTGCGACGAGTTCAGCTTCGCGGTACAGGCTGGTGGCTTCGATGTCGCGCCGGCTGGCGTTCTTCAGATCGCCTCTCTCCAGCAAGCGAATAGCCTCGCCAAACTTGCGTTGCGCTTTCTGCCAGGTCTCAGGAGAAAGCTCGGGCGCCTCGGCATTGGCAGCGTCCTGGCGGCTCTTCAGAACCTGGGCGAACTTGGTCTGTGCCAGGGATGCCTTCTCGGCGGCTTCCCTGAAGTACCTTGTCGCGTCTGCGGCGTTAGAGCGGACGGTCTCGATGTTACGGCCGCGCCGCAACGCTTCTTCCGCGTCATTGTATTCTTTCTTGCCGCGCTCAAAGGCGCGCGGTGCCAGCAATTCGGCATCGACAGCCTCAGCTGCGGCCAGCGCGGCGTCGGCGTCCTTGAAGAACGTCTTGCGTAATTCGTCCTGTGCATTCACCTGGCTTGCGCAAAGCAACGCCAGGACCGCAACAGCGAATGAAACGAAATTGGGTCTCGCAACCATCTGTTTATTCCTCAGGTCTATCTGGTCCGAAATCCGCCCAAGCGAAGGCGGATGAAGCTCGATATTACATATCCCGGCCCACCAATTCTGTGCGCCGTGTCCCTGTAAGTCACGGATTTTACGCTCAAATACCCTCAAAACGGGCAAATTTAGTGACCTGAGTCCAGTTTTTGGCCATTTGGGCCCGTAACAGGGCTTTTTGTGCTCTAGCTCACAGTTAACCTAGAGGGGCAGGCGTAAATTAGACCCATGTCCGCCAAGTACTACACGCAGTTCATCCTGACCGACGCTGAATATCGCGGCGGCAATGAATTTTGCGGCATTGTCGAACTGAACCATCCGATGGAACAGCGCACCGACCGGCAGGACATTGAAGCCATTCTCGCCCGCAATTTCGACCTGAAGCAGAGTGCCGTCAGGTTGGTCAGCTGGTCGAGATTGCACTGAACACCTCTGGCGTCGCCAAGATTTCCCCCTGACTCTCCCGGCTCCGGCCGGGATTTTTTTTGGCCAAACTTGTGCGACAATGCCTGCCCCTTGATTGCAGCACCCCTTGATTTGCATGAGTAAGGCAGACGAAAAACTCCGCGGAATCCCGGTCGTTCAAAGCGGTAGTAAGTACCAGACGGACGCCGGCTTTTCAGCCATTAAGAATGGCCAGAAGCAGGGTCGCGAGGCGGCACCGCTCGTGCGTGGCGACAAGCCAAAATGGCTGCGCGCGCAAATGCCGTCGGGCAAGGGCTATTCCGGGACGCGCCAGATCGTTCACGAACATCGGCTCAGCACTGTATGTGAGGAATCGATGTGTCCGAACATCGGTGAGTGCTGGAATGCGGGTACGGCGACGATCATGGTGCTGGGCTCGGTCTGCACGCGGGCGTGCCGATTCTGCGCCGTGGACACAGGCAACCCGAAGGGTTGGCTGGATCCCGAAGAGCCAAAGAACTCCGCTCGCGCAGTCCACCTCATGGGTCTCGAATACGTGGTCATCACGTCGGTCGACCGTGACGATCTGGAGGACGGCGGCGCATCCCATTACGCTGAGTGCGTTCGCGAAATCAAGAAACTCAATCCGGCCACCGCGGTCGAGGCGCTGACACCCGACTTCAATGGTGTCATGGAGCACGTCGAGCTGGTCGTCGATTCGGGTCTTGAGGTATTCGCCCAGAACGTCGAAACGGTGCAAAGATTGACGCATCCGGTTCGTGACCCGCGTGCCAGTTACGAGCAAACGATCGCAGTCCTGCGGCATGCCAAGCAGCATCGGGCGAACGTACTCACCAAGACGAGCCTGATGCTGGGTCTGGGCGAGCGTGATAACGAGATTCTCAAGACGATGGATGACTTGCGGGCCGCCAACGTCGATATTCTGACCCTTGGCCAGTACCTGCGGCCGACACCGAACCACCTGCCCGTGGAACGCTATGTGTCACCGGAGGAGTTTGAAACGTACCGCCAGGAAGGCCTCGACAAAGGCTTCGTCGAAGTCGTCGCGGGGCCGATGGTGCGCTCGAGTTATCGCGCCGAACAGGTGCTGCAAAAGAACAATGTTGGGATAGCTATCTGACCATGATCGATTTTCTTGCCAATTACGGCCTGTTTCTCCTCAAAGTCGTCACGATCGTCGTTGCGATCGTCGTCATCATCGCGGTAGCCGCCTCGGCCGGTCGCAAAGCGGCGCACGAGGGGCTCGAAGTTGAGGACCTCAACAAGAAGTATCGAGAGCGTGGCGACGCGCTGCTGAGCGCTGTCTCGACAAAGGAACAGCGTAAGAAGGCAGCGAAGGAGCGCAAGAAGGAAGACAAGGCCGAGAGCAAACATCCTTCCGAACGGCCACGCAGTTTCATCGTTGACTTCAAGGGTGACCTCAAGGCCAGCGCTGTTGCATCATTGCGCGAGGAGGTCAGTGCGATCCTGGACGTCGCGACCGACGACGACGAGGTCATCGTACGTCTCGAAAACCCGGGCGGTCTCGTACACGAGCATGGCCTGGCGGCCTCGCAGATGGCGCGAATTCGCGATCGTGATATTCCGTTGGTGGTCTGTGTCGATAAAGTAGCCGCGAGCGGTGGCTACCTGATGGCATGCGTGGCCTCGACCGTTTACGCCGCGCCTTTCGCAATTCTTGGCTCAATCGGCGTGCTGGCCCAGATTCCTAATTTTAATCGAATGCTGGATAGCCACGGCGTGGATTTCGAACAGATCACGGCGGGCAAGCATAAACGCACGGTTACGATGTTCGGCAAGAACACGGATGAGGACCGCGCGAAACTCAAGGAAGAGCTTGAAGAGGTGCACCTCCTGTTCAAGGATGTTGTCGCGAAATATCGCCCGAATCTCGATCTTGAAAAAGTCGCGACGGGCGAGCACTGGTACGGCACGCGGGCGCTCGAACTCGGCCTGGCCGACGAGTTGCTGACGAGCGACGAACTGCTCGGGGCGCGAGCAAAGGACCGGGATCTCTATCTCGTGACCTACAAAATCAAGCAACCGCTGCAGAAACGACTCATGGGCAACGTCGAAACGGCGCTGGACGGTGCCGAAGCTGCCGGTTGGCGCCGCAAGTTTGAATCACGCTTGCCTCGCTAGCGCGGAACTGGGGGCGGGCAGGGCAGTCAAACCTGGAGCAGACTAGTCTGCCGAGACGCTATAATCCTGTAAGGTTTTTAGGAGTTCCCATGAGAATGCTTCGCCTCAAACGGTTGGCCCCATTGGGTTTTGTTACGTTTTTCCTGTGGGCCTGCTCGTCACAACCGACTCAGCAGGAAGATGCCCAGATGAAGGCGGAGGCCGCTCGCGCCTTCAACCAGATGCGCGCCAGCATGCCGCTCGTCACGGATCGGCCGACCATCGACTTTGTCGCATGTGTTGCCAAGGCGGTCGTGGAGCAGCTTGAGCCGCCCTATAACGACATCGACTGGGAACTCGCGATTTTCGAAGCTGAGTCCGTCAACGCATTTGCGATGCCCGGCGGCAAGATCGGCGTGTTCAGCGGAATTCTGACCGTCACGGAGAACCAGGACCAGCTGGCGACGGTGATGGGCCACGAAATCGCGCACGTGACCGCGCAGCATTCAAAGAACCGGGCCAAGAGTTCCGAACTGACGAATCTCGGTATCAACGTGGCGGCGATTCTCCTCGGCGGCGGATATACGGGTACGACCTACACGGCGCAGCAGGCCCTGGCGGCTGGTGCGCAATTCGGCATCACCTTGCCGCATACTCGCGGCCAGGAGTCCGAGGCAGACGTGATCGGGCTCGAGTACATGGCGCGCGCCGGTTTCGATCCGCGCGAATCTGTACCGCTGTGGCAGCGCATGAATGCGAAGTCAGAAAATGCACCAGCGGAGTTCATGTCGACTCACCCGTCCAGCGATACACGAATTGAGAACCTCGTGTCCGAGTGGCAGAAGACGCTCCCGCTTTACAACGAGGCGCAGACAAACGGCTTTGTTCCGGAGTGCGGCGAGAATCCGCGCTATTCCGAGCCCAAGAAAGAGACCAATTGAGCGCCCAACGCGCACTGCTCCTGTTAGCACTGCTGGGACTTGGCGGTTGCGCGACCCTCGACGACCTGTTTTCGTCTATGGGCGAGGACGAAACGCCTGACGTCGTTCCCCTCGAGGATCGTCCGGTAGAGGAACCGCAGGATCCGAACGCATTTGTCCTCGGTGTTGCCGGCCAGTCCGTGGTCGGTGAACCCGAAATCGTTTTCGCATCCGAGTCTGACACCTTGTCGGACCTCGCCCGCACCTATGGCCTGGGTTATGACGAGATCATCGCTGCCAATCCGGGAGTCGATCCATGGCTACCGGGTGCTGGCACACCGGTCATGCTGCCGACGCAGTACGTCCTGCCCGATACAAGACATCGCGGCGTAATCCTTAACATTGCCACCAGACGCCTGTTCTATTTCCCGCCCGTTGAAGAGGGTGAGTCGCAGCGGGTGCTGACGTACCCGATCGGTATCGGACGCGTCGGCTGGGAAACGCCGCTCGGCGCGACGACGGTTGTCGCGAAAGCGAGAGACCCGCACTGGTGGGTGCCGGCATCCGTGCGCCGCGAGAACGCGGAGATGGGCAATCCATTACCGTCCGTCGTACCGCCAGGCCCGGACAATCCCCTGGGGCACCGGGTATTGAAACTCGAAATGCCGGGCTACCTGATTCACGGAACGAATGCGCCCTACGGTGTCGGTATGCGCGTGAGCCACGGTTGTGTCCGTCTCTATCCGGAGAACATCGAGATCCTGTACGAACTCGTGGCCGTGGGCGAAGTTGTCACGATCATCGACGAGCCCTACCAGTTCGGACAACGCGATGGCACGCTCTATTTTGAAGCGCATCAGCCGCTCGAAGATGATTTCGTTCCCGCCGACGACCGACTCACGGCTTTGCTGGACAAGCAGGTCGATACGGCAGGGGAACCGTTGAACGACCACCTTCGCAGCCACGTGAAGACGCTGGCCGCAGATCCCCACGGCATCGCGGTCAATGTGTTCGAGTACGACTCGTCCGAGTACATGGCACGCGCTCGTGTCGTTCGCAACACCGTCAAAGTTGACCCGAATGCGCCGACCTTGACGGAAGTACGCGAGATGATGGAAGAGGCGGACGCCGAGGCCGAGGCGGAAGAAGAAACGCTCTAAGTGCGGACGTCCCGGTGACCCCGGTGGATTTCGAGAACCCTATCGTGACCGCCGTTATGTCGATATTGACTGATTACTCGTAATACCTGAGAAAGTCTTCCGGAATGTTGTCGAGCGATGCGGGCCTGTCGCCACTCACGGGTAACTTGCTCGAGCTGTGCGTGTTCCAGAAGAGAAAGGTCTCTCCCTGGTAATCCGGCTGCTGCACATCGTGCAGCAGGGCTGCCATGGCCTTGCCCGTATACGTCGTTTCCAGGCTCAGGCCGAGCTGGTCGGACGCAAATGACACGGCGTCCACAATGCTGTCGTCGAATACGGCGTAGCCGCCGGCAAAGAAGTCGTCCCGCCATACCAATCGAGCACGGTCGGCTGTGCCCGCATCGAATGACGGATCGAGTCGATTCAGCAGCAACGCCGTCTTGCGCATCAGGCGATCGAGAATTGCCGGATTCGTAAACCGGTTGTCGGCGACGCGTACCGCATGCACCTCGGTCGGCAGTTCTGCTGCAGCAAGGCCCAGCAGCAGGCCCGCGACGCTGCCCATCGTGCCATTGGCGATGTAAATACGAGCCGGGCAGGGGATATCGCCTTTCGCGATCTGCTCGGCGAGTTCGAGTCCGGCGTTGACGAAACCGGTCGCGCCGAGCCAGCAGGAACCGCCGAGCGGCACGACCCAGGCGTTGCGGTGCTGCAGGTATTTGCGAAACAGCGGCAGGGTTTCAATTGAGCCACCATAGCGAACGATCTCGGTCCCCAGGCGGCGATGCATGTTGAGTGTGTACGGCACTTTCGGTGTGCGTTTCTGGTGCGCGAGAAAACACGTGCAATCGAGGCCTATTTCGTTCGCAAGGATCGTGGTCGCCAACGCATGATTGGAGCCAGCTGCGCCGAACGTTGCAACACGCGTCGCCTTGCGGTCCAGTGCACGCTGAAAGATGTATTCCAGCTTGCGGACCTTGTTGCCGCCGTACAGCGGGTTGGTGACATCGTCCCTCTTTACGGCGACCCTGCGATTGCCAGTCGGTGTTGTGACGTCTTTCAGAAGAACCGGTGTCGGCAGCTCGGCGAGCCGCGCCTTTTGCAGGTGTTCGCCCAGACGTGGGTACGCGTTGGCAAGTGCATCGGCCATTGACTGAGACTATCGAAGTGCATTGTCGATCGCTATTGCTTTAGAATCGGGACACGCTTATCTGACCAGGTACGGAGACAGGTTTGTCAGAAGCAGTTGACCGCGGTATTACGGTCACAGAGATCGCAGCGAGGGGCCAGCCCATCGATGTGACGCCAGAAACCACGGCTGCATTCGTTGGCCGTGCCCTTCGTGGACCCTTGAATACTCCCATACTCGTGAAAAGCTTCGGCGAATTTCGCCGTCGCTTTGGTGGCGTGTGGACGCGATCGAGTCTTGGTCCGGCCGTCAAACAGTTCTTCGAACACGGCGGTATGCGCCTGTACATCGTGCGTGTCGCAAACGATGCACGGGGTGCGATGATTTGCCTGCCGGCGAGCGGTTCAGCATTGGTCCTGCGCGCGGTCGAACCGGGTTCCACCGAACTCATTCGTATAGCCGTCGACTACGACGGTATCGATGAAGACGACGACGAACACTTCAACCTCGCCCTGCAGCGCGTGAATCCGGCGAACGGCCTGGTCGAAGACCAGGAAATATTCCGCCGCCTGTCGTATCTCGAAGATGCTGAGCAATTCGTCGGCGAGGCTTTGTTGGCCTCGACACTTGCGCGTGTCGAGCATCCTTATCCATCCCATCGTCCGGAAAGCACGATGGACAAGAGCGGTGGTCAGAGATCGGCATACATAGAACCGGTGCAGGTTGGAACAGATGGTACCGAGCTGTCCGACTACGACCTTATCGGGTCGCGCCGACAGCGCACCGGGCTGTTTGCCCTGGAGCAGGTGGAGCGACTCGACATCCTGTACTTGCCACCGCCCGGAAAGGGTATCGATACAGGTCCGGCGGCCATTCTCGCGGCGGAAATGTTTTGCAGGGAGCGACGCGCAATGCTGGTCGTCGATCCACGCGCCGCATGGACAACCGCCGAACTGGCGATTCAGGGCGTTCGAGAACTGGGCTACGCCAGCCCGAACATGCTCGGCTATTTTCCGCGCATGCTGGAACGTCGCAGCGACGACATTGCCCGCCCTGCGGGTGGTGCTGTTGCCGGCCTGTTGTGCAAGCAGGATCGCACGTATGGACCGTGGCAGGACATCGATCAGCAGGGGATGGGACTGCGGCGCCGCCTGGTACCGGCGCTGGATGTCGATGAGGAAGCCGCTCTCCTGCTCAATCGTGCCGGCCTGAACGTCGTGGCCCCCGGGCCTGCCGGCCGTGCCCGCCTGACCGGCGCTATCACGATGGGAAGGGGCAGCGAAGCGCACCGAAAATTCGCGCAGTTGCCGGTGCGCCGTTTTTGCCTGCAAATTATCAACGCGATTGCCGGTGCGGCCAAATGGGCCGTGTTTGAGCCTGGTGATCGAGAGCTGGCGAGACAAATTCGCGCGCAGGTTACTACCTACTTCCACAGCCTCAGCGATCTCGGCGCCTTTGCCGATGATCGATTTGTCGTGGAATGCGATGCGGGCGTCAGCAAGCGCGACGACATTGAAGAGCATGGCGTGACCATTCTGCTGGTCTTCCAGCCGTCGTCATGTGATGAACCTGTCTCACTGACCTTGCACCTGACCGCTGCAGGTTGCCGCGTCGGCAGCAGCGCGTTTGCGCCGACGATCGAGAACTGCGCCTGAATCCGCGCCGCAGCGGTTTACATAACGCCGCAACACTTGCATCCGGCGCTTGTCATACAAGCATCAGTCCTGTGCCACCAATATATCGGGAGGGGGTATGAGAGACAGCGATGTCCTGGAAAACAACCCGCAAGTATCTCGATCGGCACTGGAAGCCATGCACGGCCAGGTATTCGGCTGGGCCCTCTCCCGCTGCAATTTCGAGCAAGTGGTAGCGGAGGACCTGGTGCAACAAGCGTACGTGGAACTGCTGACGGGAAAAGCGCGTTTCGACGGTGAGTCGTCGCTCAAGACGTTTGTGTTTGCGGTGGTGCAGAACCTCGCGCGTAGCCGTTTTCGCCGTATCAGCTCTCGCTTGCGACTGACACAGCAGGCAGCGTCGACGGACGCCGGTATTGTCCAACCGGTCGAACCCGGTGAAAACGAGGCCGTCTGGCAGGCCGTGCAGACGCTGCCACAAAGACAGCGCGATATCGTGGAACTCGTGTTCTGCCGGGACATGACGATAGAAGCGGCGTCTCGCGTGATGGGCGTTTCGACCGGTACGGGACGAGTGCATTACGACAGGGCGAAGAAAGCGCTGAAGGAAAAACTGGGAAATGACCTCAATGATGAATGATTCAGACAAGACACTGCAGAGCCGCCTGAAACAGGCGCAGCAAGATGCCGAAGAAGGCCAGGTTCCCGGGTTCGACGCTGTCTGGGCGGCCGCCGAAAGGCGCGCCGCCGCTCGTCCGAAGCGGGGCTGGATAGCGGGCGCGATCGCAGCCGCGATACTGGGCGCGATCACTATCGGGTTGTTGCCTCCTGCCGAGCGGCATTGGGAATTTGTCGACCCCGCCGAATTTGAGAGCAGCACGAGCTGGGTCGCACCAAGCGACGTGCTGTTACCTGACCACCGAGTTGACATATATCGTGAAATTCCAGTGCTCATCGAGTCAACCAAGATAGAGGAAGGAGCGTTACTATGAGGAAGGGAATTCTGTGCCTGCTGGTTTTTGCCAGCCTGGGAATGGGTTCGGCTATCGCTGAGCAGCCCAAGGATGTATTCAAAGGCAAGTTGTTTGCCCCGAATGTCATCCTGGAAAACCGGGACACGCTGCAGCTGAGCAAGGAGCAGTTCACAGCGATTCGCGCCGCAGTTGTGGAAGTACAGGCTGGTGTCGCGGAACACGAATGGGATATGCAGGAGGCGTACCAGGCGCTCATGCTCGAGCTGGATAAGTCGCCTGTCAGTGAAGACAAGGTTTTGGAGTACGCCGGTGCAGCTTTGCTGGCCGAAAACCAGGTAAAGAAGAAACAGATGGCCATGCTGGTCCGCTTGAAGAACCTGCTCACGGCCGAACAGATAATTTACCTGGAATCCACGTACGCGAAGTAACACGGCGTATGTGAAAGAGGAAGGGGTAAGACCATGATTAAGAAACGAGTTGTTTCATTATGCGCATCGATATTGCTCGGCGTTGCCGGCTGCGGCGGTAGTGATGGTGGCAGTCCGAATGTTCCACCGCCACCGCCACCGCCACCCCCGCCAGTTACCACGCTGGAGGCCTTCCAGTTTCTGAACCAGGCGAGCTTCGGTGCGACGGAAAATGAAGCCAGCGACGTCATCGCCATGCGCCAGGAGCAGTGGATCGACAACCAGATGGCACAACCGACATCCTTGCAGTTGCCGCACATGTTGTCGTTGCCGCCGCCCCAGTTCATGGGCCAGCTGCACACCGATCGTGTCGATATCTGGTTCCGCAATTCACTGTGGGGTGACGACCAGCTACGCCAGCGCGTCGCCTTTGCCCTGTCGGAGATCCTGGTCGTCTCGCAGCTCGGGGCACTTCAGGCGCGACCCTTTGCCGTTGCCGACTTCTACGATGTGCTGGCGAGAAATGCCTTCGGCAACTACCGCGACCTCCTGGAGGAGGTCACGCTGCACCCGGCCATGGGTGTCTACCTGAGTATGCTCGGCAATGAGAAGCCGAATCCGGCGCTCAATATTCGCCCCGACGAAAACTACGCACGGGAACTGATGCAGCTGTTCTCGATTGGATTGGTCGAACTCAACCTCGACGGCACAGAGAAACCCGATGCGAATAACCAGCCGATCCCGACGTACGACCAGGAGATCATCGAGGGGTTCGCACACGTATTCACGGGCTGGACCTGGGCGGGGTCGCCAAGCTTCGGCAGCGGTCGCGTGCCCACCTCAAGCCAGTACACCCCAATGGAGCACTGGCCCGAGTACCATGACACGGGCGCAAAGACGCTGCTGAATGATGTGACTCTTCCGGCCGGGCAAAACGGCGAGCAGGATCTTGCGGATGCGCTCGACAATATTTTCGCGCACCCGAACGTTGCGCCGTTCGTGGCGATTCGGCTTATCCAGCGACTGACGACCAGTAATCCATCAACGGCTTACGTGCGGCGTGTTGCCGAAGTCTTTGACGACAATGGCTTTGGCATTAAGGGAGATCTTCGTGCAGTCGTCAAAGCGATTCTCCTCGATCCGGAAGCAAGCCCGGCTATGCCGATGGAGATCGATGGCAAGCTGAAGGAGCCGTTGCTGCGAGTGACGCAGTTGTACAAGGCTTACAACGCGACGTCCGCGAGCGGCAAGTACCCGTTGGTGGCGGCCTACATCCTGTTTGCGCAGGGGCCATTGCAGTCGCCGTCGGTGTTCAATTTCTTCAGCCCGTTCTATGCACCGCCTGGTGAAATCCGCGACAGCAGTCTTGTTGCGCCGGAACTGGAGATTGCGACCGAATACACGAATACCTTGCTGACGAACTACATGTTCGGCCAGGTGTTTGGTCTGAACCAGGCAAACGAGAATCTCCAGGAAGACGATATCTATATCGACATCCAGGAGGAGATGGACGTCGCGACGGATATCAACGCCCTGATCAACATGGTAGCTGGCAAACTCCTCGGCGGGGAAATCTCAGATACGCTGAGAACCGAGATCACGGGCATGCTCGAACGTGTGCCCGAGACGGATACCGCAATCCGTGCTGCCGAGACGATCTATTTCGTCGTGACATCACCCGAATTCGCGTACCAGCGGTAAGCGGGGAGGAAACATGAAGACACTAAACAGACGTGATTTCCTGAGGACCAGTGGAGCCGCTGCGCTGATGGCCGCGACACCGGGAATCTCTTACGCGCAAGTCGTTGGCGGCCCCGGGCCATTTACGGATTATCGAGCCCTCGTCTGCGTATTCCTGTTCGGCGGTAATGACTCCTACAACATGCTCGTGCCGAATACGCCTTCGGAGTACGCGCAGTATGCGGCGGCGCGCCAGAACCTGGCGCTGTTGCAGACGGATTTGCTGCCGATCACGCCGGCGTCATTACCGGGCCCGGACTTCGGTCTGCATCCGGCGATGGGCCGAATCCAGACACTGTTCGAGGCCGGCAATGCGGCCTTCGTGACCAATGTCGGGCCGCTCGTGGAGCCAACCACCAGGGATCAGTACTACAACGGCTCCGTGACTTTGCCCCCGCAGCTGTTCTCGCACAATGACCAGCAGGACCAGTGGACCTCGTTGCGCGGCAACGTGCCGAGCAAAACCGGCTGGGCGGGTCGTATGGCCGACCTGATCCGCGACGGCGTAGCGGGTCAGCAGATGGCTACCAATGCGTCGCTGGCTGGATCGAACCTGTTCCAGTCTGCGGATGAGACTGTCGCTTACGTCATGGGACCGAACGGCCCGATACCGTATTCAGGGTTCTCAACAACACCGGGTGACATTCTCAACGAGCAGCGACTGGCGTTCCTGCGTGTCGTCGATGCAGCGTACGATTCGGTCTACGCGCGCGGCTTCGCCGACGTCCAGCGTCGTGCAATCGATGCGGCGGAGACGGTGACGGCAGCAATTGACGGCGGACCACCAATCAATACGGTGTTCCCACAGTCGCAACTTGGCGCACAACTGCGCACCGTCGCACGACTGATCGCTGTTCAGGACCAGCTGCAGATGCAACGCCAGGTATTTTTTGTGGCTACGGGTGGTTTTGATTCACACGATGATCAGAATCAGAACCAGCCCGGGTTACTGGGCGGGATTAGTGACGCTATCGCAGCGTTCTACGAAGCGACAGAAGAGCTGAACATCGCGGAAAACGTGACCACGTTCACGCAGTCGGATTTCGGGCGCACGCTGACCTCGAACGGTGATGGGACGGACCATGCATGGGGCGGTAACCAGCTGGTCGTCGGCGGCGCCGTGAACGGCCGGGACCTGTACGGCAGCTATCCGTTGCTGCAGATAGGCGGACCGGAAGATGTCGGCGGTGGCCGCATGATTCCTTCGACATCCGCGGACCAGTACGCGGCGACGCTCGCGAAGTGGTTCGGGATACCCGATTCAGACCTGGATGTAGTGGCGCCTAACCTCAATAATTTTGATCAACGCGATCTTGGGTTTATGATCTGACATCACAATTCGGGGTCAGTTACCTATCTATTAGGTAACTGACCCCAAACTACAATTTCAGATCAATCCGGGGAATCCAGATGAAATTAACAGGAACAGCCGTCCTGGCTGCCGTCCTTCTTGTAGCTGCCTGTGGTGGCAACGAAGACCCTGCCGCTACCGAGACCGCCGACGCCGGCGCGCAACTACATGCGTTGTTCGATGAACACTTCGAACGCAACCTTGAATTGAACCCGATGCGAGCGACGTTCATCGGTGACGATCGCTACAACGATCGTATGGCGAACAGTAACGGCCCCGAGTATCGGGCTGCGGACCAGGCCATGGACAGGGAATTCCTGCAGCGCCTGCTCGAGATAGATCGCGAACAACTTGGCTATCAGGACCAGCTGAGCTACGACATTTTCCGCATCAACCGCGAAGAGTCGCTCGAGAGCTACGAGTATCCGTTTCACCTGCAGCCAATCAACCAGTTCTACTCGGTCACCAACTTCTTCGTGCAACTCGGTAGTGGCGCCAGTGCGCATCCATTCAAGACGGTTAAGGATTACGACGACTTCCTGTCCCGTGCTGACGATTTCGCAGTCATCATCGATCAGCTCATCGTCAATATGAAAGAGGGGATGCGCGAAGGTGTGGTACAGCCGCGGATTCTCATGGAAAAGCTGCAGCCACAGATTGACGCGCACATCGTCGAGAATGTTGAGGACAGCATGTTCTACACGCCTGTCAGGAACATGCCCGAGGACTTTAGTGCCGAGGATCGCGAGCGCCTGACTGCGGCGTACGAAGACAAGATCATGAACACGATCGTCCCGTCGTACCAGCGGATCAGCAATTTCGTCGGTGACGACTATCTCGGTGCTGCACGCGAGACGGTCGGTCTCTACGCGCAGCCAAACGGCGTGTCCTGGTACGAATTCATGGTCCGCTTGCGTACGACAACAGACATGACACCCGAAGAGATTCACCAGGTTGGTCTCGACGAAGTTGCTCGTATCCACGGCGAAATGCGCGGTGTCATGGAAGAGGTCGGTTTCGAAGGGGACCTGAAGGACTTCTTTGAGTACATGAACTCGGATCCGCAGTTCTTCTTCGACGAGCGGGAACAACTCATCCAGGGTTACCGGGACATGTCGGATCACATTTCCGAGCTGTCCACGGGCCTGTTCGAGATTTTCCCGAAGACCGGGTTTGAGGTTCGTGCAGTTGAGCCGTTCCGCGAAAAATCGGCATCCGGCGGGTCTTACCAGGCGGGTACGCCCGATGGCACCCGCGCCGGCATCTTCTACGCGAATGCCTATGACCTGAGCGCGCGGCCGAACTGGGCGATGGAGTCGCTGTTCCTGCACGAAGCCATCCCCGGGCATCACTTCCAGATCATGATTCAGCGCGAAAACGAGGACCTGCCTGAATTTCGCCGCTTCGGCGGATTTACGGCCTTCTCTGAAGGATGGGGCCTGTACGCAGAGTCGCTGGGCAAGGAGATCGGCGTCTACACCGATCCTTACCAGTACTTCGGCGGGCTCAATGCCGAGCTGTGGCGCTCGATCCGGCTGGTAGTGGATACCGGTATTCATGCCAAGGGCTGGTCGCGCCAGCAGGTGCTCGACTATATGTACGAGAACTCTGCCGTTGCCGAGGCTCGCGCTGTCTCCGAGGCGGAGCGATTCATGGCCATTCCGGGCCAGGCGCTCGCGTACAAGGTTGGGCAGCTGAAGATCCGCGAGATTCGCGACAATGCAGAAGCGCGGCTCGGTGATGAATTCGACGTCAAGGCCTTCCATACCGAGGTGCTTCGCGACGGTGCCATGCCACTCTCGATGCTGGAAGCAAAGATCGATCGCTGGATAGACGCACAGATCTAGGCGCGCCGCGGCACGTGGCAATCGTGTAACCTGTCGGCATGAAACTCGATCGGTTCATTCGCGTCGCGATCGCGGTCGTCGTTCTGCTCGTCTTCATCGTCGCGACGGGCGCGCTGCTGTTCATTTCCGAAGCGGCGCTCAATGTCTGGGACCGGCTGAAAGCCGGTCCTCCAGCACTGCTCTACGCCTACGTGGGCGTCATGCTGCTCCTGGCGGTCACAGCCATCTGGCTGATCTGGCGCCTCGTCATTCGCCGCAAGATCGCGCCTGCGAGAACGATCTCCTCGGCACCACTGTCCAGGGACGATATCGAGTCCCGTCTGCGCGAGGCAGAGGGAACAGGTATCGATGTCAGCAAGGCACAGGCCGAACTCAAGGAACTGGCCGCGCGCAAGGAGGCGGTGCACCTGTGTTTCTTCGGTGAGATCAGCTCCGGGAAAAGCTCGTTGATCAAGGCGCTGGTGCCTGAGGCGAATGTCGTGGTCGACGTGGTTGGCGGATCCACTGGCGATATTCGCCACTATCGCTGGCACGACGACAGCGGGGCAGAAATCCTGCTAACCGACGTTCCGGGAATTGGCGGCAGCGATGACGGACACACCGACGCCGCCGTCGAGGAAGCCAAGCGCGCAAGCGTTGTGCTATTCGTCTGCGATAGCGATCTGACAAGATCGGAAGCCGATTCGATCAAAGCCTTGCTTGCTTTCGACAAACCGCTGGTTGTTGTGCTGAACAAGGCGGATCGGTTTACTGCCGACGAACAAGCAGCATTAATGCAAAAACTGCTCGAGCGCATCGAGGACATCGGCGGCCAGTTGGATCGCGACCACGTCGTTGCCGTCAGTGCAGGTGGCGAGATCGATGTGATTGAACGGAGCGACGACGGTAGTGAAGAGAGCGTCCGGCGCACGCGCCCGGCGGACATTGGTGTGTTGGTCGTCGCAATCAATCGCATGCTGGCGGAGGAAGGCGAATCGCTGGACGTACGTCGCGAGCGAGCGGTGTTCCGCATGGCCGCGGCTCGCCTTGCAGAGGCAGAGGGCGAGTATCGACTGCAACGCTCCGAACAGATTATTCGCAGCTCTACACGCAAGGCGATTGTCGGTGCGCTGGCGGCCATCAGTCCCGGCACGGATATTCTCATACAAGGCTACATTGGGACGGCGATGACGCAGGACCTGTGCAGGCTCTATGGTGCGACGCCGCGAGATCTCGACATCGAGGAATTTCTAAACTTGAGCCAAAGTCGCGTTGGCAGGGCTCTGCCATTGTCACTGGCTGTGGCTGGCAATGGCCTCAAGGCGTTTCCGGGCCTGGGAACCGTAGCCGGCGGCCTTGTGCACGCGGTTGCTTATGGACTAATTTTCGACGCATTGGGCCGCAGCCTTGTACTGACGTTGTCACGTCATGGCGAGCTGCTACCGGACGTGGCTGCGAAGGAATTCGAGGAAGGAATCAGTGAGCATTTGGAAGCGGGCGTACGCCGCATTGCCAAGATGGCCCTGGACGAAAAGTAAGACTAGGGACGGCGGTGCCGACCAGGCGGATCACCTCGGTCTCGCGCGCGAAAGCCTGCGCGAGCTTGTCCATGACACACGCCTTCCTGCCGGTGTTCGCGACTCGCTGATACATGATTACGAGGCAGTGCAGGGCATGCTCGACAAGATCGAGCATGGGCACCTGCACCTGTCGGTATTCGGACGCGTCAGTACTGGCAAGTCATCCTTGCTCAACGCGTTGATCGGCGAAGAGCGCTTCTCGGTCAGCCCAATTCACGGTGAGACCCGGTATTCGTCGATGCAGGCCTGGAACGAGGTTAATACAGGCGGCGTTTTCCTGATCGACACACCGGGTCTCGACGAGGCAGGTGGTGAAGATCGCGAGGCGCTGGCAAAAGAAGTGGCGGGTCGCTCCGATCTCGTTGTTTTCGTCCTCGATGGCGACCTGACGGAGACAGAGCTCGAGGCGCTCAGGGCGGTTCTGGCACAAGGGCGGCCGGTGATCGTGGCGCTCAACAAATCCGACCTCTATACGAGCAGCGAAGTCGAGGCATTGCTGAGTTCGATTCGGGCAAAGACGCGAGGTCTGATTGAGCCCGATCACGTCATCGTCGCGGCTGCTCAACCGCGTGCGCAAGCCGTCGTGGAAGTCGACACATCGGGCAAGGAAACAACAACGGAGAGGATTCGGGAGCCGGATGTCGCCGAACTGCGTCTCAAGCTCTGGGAGATTCTCGAGGCGGAAGGCAAGACGCTGGCGGCCCTGAATGCGAGCCTGTTCGCTGCAGACTTGTCGGACCAGGTTGGAAGACGGATTCTCGCTGCACGTAAGGAGATCGGTGACAAGCTGGTGCGAACCTACTGTATCGGCAAAGGCGTCGCTGTCGCGCTGAACCCGGTGCCGGTCGCCGACCTGTTCGCTGCCGCGTTCATTGATGTCGGCATGGTCGTGCACTTGTCCAAAGTCTATGACCTGCCGCTCAATCGAAAAGAGGCGGGCTCGATCGTAAGAGTAATCATTGCCGAATCGGCCGCACTCATGACGACAGTATGGGCATTGCACCTCGTCTCCAGCGCGCTCAAGGTCGGCACGTTGGGGCTGTCAACGATACTGACGGCGGGCGCGCAGGGCGCGATTGCCTACTACAGCACATACCTGGTTGGCGAGGCAGCTGGCAAGTATCTTGCTGACGGCAAGTCCTGGGGCGAGGGCGGACCGAAGAAAGTCGTCAAGGAGATTCTTGACTCACTTGATCGTGATACGGTGCTGCGTGACGCGAAGCGCGAAATCCAGGCCCGCCTCGGGCTGAGCTGAGATGGATCGAGAGACCCGCATGCGACGTATCTGGGAGACGATCCAGGACATCCCGCCGGGCTGCGTGGCGAACTATGGGCAGATCGCCGAGATTGCGGGCATCTCGCGCGGTGCGCGACAGGTCGGGTATGCGTTGCGTCATACGCCCGACGGGCTCGAATTACCCTGGCATCGTGTAGTCCAGTCGTCAGGGAAAAGCGCGTTCGATCAGAACAGCCGCGCGTTCCGGACCCAGCGCGGTCGGCTGGCAGACGAGGGCGTGGTCATGCTGAAGGGCAAGGTCAACATGCGCAGGTACCGGTGGGAACCAGGGCTCGATGAGTTATTGTGGAAACCGACGTCGACCTGGGACGAAGATTGAAACTTAGCAATAAAATCCGATCGGTCTTCCTTAACGCGCTTCTCTCGCAACGCTCGCGTCGGTTGCGGCGCTCGTATTTTGAAATGCGGCGCAGACTCGGACGCAAAAAGCATGTCGTATCCGCGTTCCTGCAACTCGATGACCCGTATTCCTACTTGCTGGCGCAGTACCTGCCGGAGCTGGCATCGACCTACGACATAGAGCTGAAGGTCTACCTGTCACAGGCGCGTGGCGATGCGTACCAGCCGGCCCCGGATATGGCCGCAGAGTATGCGGCGATGGACGCGCGGCGAATCGCGCGCGAACTCGGCATTCCGTTTCTGGACAAGGGTAGGGCGCCGCCTGTGGAACATCGGCGTGGGTTGCTCGATGTCCTGGCGGCCAGGGCCGAACGGGACGACTTTGCTGAGGAATTCTCCGCGGCGTTGGAAATCTATTGGCGCGGTGACACGGAAGCCGCGGCCCGCCGCTCGGATACCGGCCAGTCCGGGCAGGCAGATGGTGTGATTGCCAGGTCGCAGCAATTTCAGGAGCGCCTCGGACATTACAACAGCGGAATGCTGCATTATGGCGGCGAGTGGTACTGGGGTGTGGATCGATTGCATTACCTGGCCGACAGGCTGGACGAGATGGGCCTGGCGCGCGAGGGTGCGAGTGGCGCGCGTCTCGCGTCCATACAGCACGCGATGCAGCTCTCCCTGCCCGTGACTCCACCGGCGGCCGCCAAACAATTACCACCGCTCGAGTTGTTCCATTCGTTTCGAAGTCCCTATTCCTATCTTGCACTCAAGCGCGTGTTTGCGATCGCAGATGCCTTTGGACTTCAGCTGCAATTACGACCCGTATTGCCGATGGTGATGCGCGGCATGCAGCTGCCACGCGCGAAGCTCCTTTATATCGCGAGGGATACCGCGCGCGAGGCCGAGCGACTCGAAATACCCTATGGCAAGATCGCGGACCCCGTCGGCAAGGGCGCTGAACGATGCCTCGCAGTATTCCGGTATGCAGAGTCCGAACATAAAGGTCGGGACTTTCTTGCCAATGCCGGTCTCGCGATCTGGAGCGAAGCTGTGGACGTATCGGCGGACAAGGGCATGCGCAAGGTGACGGGTCGTTCGGGCTTGTTCTGGCCAGATGTCGTGGCCGCCATGGAGTCCGATGATTGGCGGCCCGAGGTTGAGAGCAACAGGGAATCGATGATGGCATCAGGTTCCTGGGGAGTCCCGACGATGCGCCTTGGCGACGAGGTGTTCTGGGGGCAGGATCGTGACTGGTTGCTCGCGCGGCATGTCGAAGAACTGTGTGACACAGGAGACGGAATACTCGTATGACGACCGTAATATTCTCACATGGCCAGGAAAGCGGGCCGTGGGGCACGAAAATTCGCGCGATGGCAGAACGGGTCAAGGGCCTGGGCTGCAAGGCAGACAGTATCGACTACCAGGGAATCGAGGATCCATCGGATCGTGTCGAGAAATGCCTGAGTGAATGCGCGAACATCGAGGATGACCTGATCCTCGTGGGTTCGAGCATGGGAGGTCACGTCGCCACGGCGGCCGCCGAACAGCTGGGTGCAGCAGGTCTGTTTGTGCTTGCCCCGGCCTACTTCATGGAAGGCTATGAAGACCTGACCCCGAAGCCACCATCGATGCCGATATGTATCGTGCATGGCTGGCACGATGATGTCGTGCCAGTTGAGAACAGCATTCGTTTTGCGCGTAGCTGCAGCGCAACACTGCACATCGTCGATGGGGATCATCGATTGACCGCGAATATCGACGAGATCAACGATTACCTGGATCAGTTCATAAGAAGAATCAGGGCCTAGTTTCTACTACCGGGAGGGGCACGATGAAATACTGGATTTTGGTCATTAGTCTTTTGGCAATGGGATGCAGCGGCGGCGAGTCGGGCAACTCTGACGAACAGGAGAGCGCCGGCGCGGAGATAGCCGATGTGCTGAATGACGCACAGGATGAGGCCGCCAACGTCGAGAACGTGCTGCAAGATGCGCGGGATGAAGTAGACGCAGCGATCGAAGCGGCTGAAGATACAGACGAAGATCAATAAGGTGCCAGTCACCTTAAAACCGTTTTAAGGTGACTGGCACCCTATTAGATCAGAGCTCCAGTCGCATGCCTTCCGTCGCGTAACGGAAGCCGCGCCGCTTTACCTCGGCCTGTTCGGGACTGCCATCGATCAGCAACGGGTTCGTGTGGTTCATGTGAATGAAGACCACGCGCGACTTTTCGTCATCCGTGAGTGAGTCGAAGAGATCCATGCTTTCGGAGACGAAAGGGTGTTTGATCTTGCTCATGTCTCGACCGCCCAGCTCCCCGTCCTTGAAGAATGTTGCGTCGAGTAGCGCATAGTCGACGGATCTCACGACATCACGAATATCGGTTGACCACATTTCCCATTTGTCGATGTCGGGAATAAACACCGCTGATTTGCTCGGTCCCTCGATAAGGAAACCGACCGTTTCCGAGTACTCATCGCGATGCGGCACGAGCATAGGTGTGACGGTGATACTCGGGCCGACTTTGACCGGCTGCCCATCTGCCAGCTCGAACAGTTCGATGTTCTGCAGCTGAACAAGCTGACTCCATGGTCCGTTCGCAGCCAGGTACTCATGCATGCGCGGCATTGCGTATACGGGGACGTTGCTCGTCCCGGCCGACTCGCGGCCAAAATGCATCAGGCCAGTGTAGTGCCCCATGTGGGCATGAGTCAGGAATACGCCGTCGAGCGAGAATTCACCATCGGGTGCAACGCGATGAAGTTCGTACAGCTGCTCGCGCATGTCAGGTGTCGCATCGAACAGGTACTTCGCCTTATTCGCGGAATCGATCACGGCGATCGAGCTTGCGGTGAGCGTCAACTCGCGGTCTTCCCAAGCGCGCATGCAGTGCGGCTGATAACAACTAGCCTGCGGGTAACCCGCGTCCTGTGCGATGCCCAGTACCTGAATGTGTGCTTCCTCTGCGACCGAAAAAAGCGGACAAAGCGCAAGCAGGAGTGCGGGTATCAGTCTCAGATTCATCACCCGATTATAGTGAATCTCGAACGTAAACGACCTGTTGGCGCGTACTTTTGGGTAGACTTGTTTGCCATGAACATCGCAGGTCTCATTCTTCGGCCACTCTACTGGCTGTCAGGGAAGGTGTTCTCTATCTGGGCACGACCTGTCGTTCGCCCGGAGGTGCCGGTCGAGTACATAACCGACACCAACGCGGCTGTGTGCTATGTCCTCGAGACTGGGGGGCTCGCCGACGTTCTCGCACTGGAAAACGCGTGCGCGCAGCATGGCATGCCATCGCCCACCGAGCCGTTCGAATTTTGTGGCCACCGCGAGTACCGGCGCTTTGTCGTCTTGCGCAGACTCAAGGGATTCCTCTATCGGCGTCCGCGCAGGGAAGGTTCGCAACGGCTGAAGCGCCTCATTGAGGCAGCTGAGAACGGCGACCAGGAGCTGTTACTGATTCCAGTTGCGATCTACTGGGGCCGTGCCCCGGAAAAAGAGCGCTCCGTGCTGCAGCTGATGTTTTCCGAAGATTGGGACGTCATGGGCCGGACGCGCAAGTTCTTCACAACCATCTTCCAGGGACGCAACACACTGCTCCGCTTCAGTCATGCGCTCCCGCTGCGTTCGATTGGTCAGACAGACGGAAGTCTCGAGATCGCTTACCGCAAGGTCTCCCGTATCCTGCGCGTGCATTTTCGCAAACGACGCGTGGCAACAGTTGGGCCGGATCTATCGCATCGCCGCACACTGATCAAGGAGGTCCTCAGGGCGCCCGCCGTGCAGCGCGCAATTGCGGCAGAAGCCGGCGATGATTTTCGCAAGCAGGAAGTTGCAAGACGCAAGGCGGAAAAATACGCGCTGGAGATCGCGGCCGATATTTCCTTTCCCACGATTCGTATCCTGGATCGAGTGCTCCGATGGCTATGGAACCGCATATACGACGGCATCGAACTCAATCACATGGAACTGGTGCATGAGGTCGCCAAGGACAAGGAGATCATTTACGTTCCCTGTCACCGCAGTCATTTCGACTATCTGCTGCTTGCCTATGTGACTTACCACGCGGGCCTGCAACTGCCGCACGTTGCTGCCGGCATCAACCTCGATATTCCGATTGTCGGGGGAATTCTGCGGCGCGGCGGCGCTTTTTTCCTGCGGCGCACGTTCAAAGGCAATCGCCTGTACGCAGCCGTTTTCGATTCCTACATTCACCAGATCATTGTCAAGGGTCACTCAATGGAGTACTTCGTCGAGGGCGGCCGAAGTCGTACCGGACGGTTGCTGACGCCAAAAGGCGGCATGCTGGTGATGACGGTGAAATCCTACATCAAGAGTCCACAGCGCCCCATTGTTTTTGTACCAGTCTATTTTGGCTATGAAAAACTGATCGAAGGGGACTCATTTATTGGTGAGCTGGGTGGTGCCAAGAAGACCAAGGAGTCTCTCGGCGGATTGATTCGTTCGATCAATTCGCTACGCGACAATTTTGGCAAGGTGTACGTCAATATCGCGAATCCCATCGAGCTGGATCCGATTCTGGATAGCACACAACCTGATTGGCGGGGCTATAAGTCGGAGAACGGAGACCGGCCCGATTGGCTGGCAGGCGTCGTCGACAAGCTTGGCGGCCAGATCATGGAGAACATCAACTCCGCTGCCGCAGTGACGCCGATCAGTCTTCTGGCCTATGTACTACTCGCCACGCCCAAACAGAAGATCGGTATCGACGAACTTCGGCGGCAGCTGCAGATGACCATCGACCTGTTGCATGGATTCAGGTACTCCGACCTGGTCACTATGCCCGACTCGAGTCCCGACGAGATCATCGCGCACGGCGAGCAGCTCGATGTCATCAGTCGGAGCTCGCACCCGATGGGCGAGGTCATCCACATGGAAGAGCGCACGGCCGTTCTCATGACCTATTTCCGAAACAACATTCTGCACCTCCTCGCCGTCCCGGCATCCGTGGCTTGCTGCTTCATCCAGGGAACGGAACTTCTGCATTCGGAACTGCAGCGGCTGATGCGCCTGATCTATCCGTTCATGAAGAAAGAGCTGTGCCTCGAGTGGGACTTTGAAGAGATCGACGATGTTACGACCGAGGCAGTCGAGTCACTCATCGACCTGGAGATCCTGACCTGGGGCAGGCGCAGGAAGACCCTGGTCAGACCGAGGGCGGGTTCGGAGAAGGCGTTTCAGCTCCTGATGCTTGGCCAGTCGATGGTCCCGATGCTGCAGCGTTTTTACCTCGTCATTGCGATTCTCGTCGGCAACGGCTCGGGTGCGTTGTCTCGCGGCGCGCTCGAATCGATGTGTCAGCAGAGCGCCGAACGACTGTCGATGATCTACGGCCTGCACTCGCCGGACTTTTTCAACAAGACGCTATTCCACGATTTCATCAAGACATTGCAGGAGCAGGGCATACTGCGACGCAATGCGGAAGGTGCGATCGAATTCGATGACGACATCGAGTCGATCGGCGCAGACGCCCGTCTCGTTCTTGGGGAGGAGATTCGCCACAGTATCCTGTCGTTGACCATTCGTGAGGACGACTAGGTAACTAGAAGGCGAACGACGCCCCCATCACCGCGGTGATGATCGACTTATCCTCACCTGCGGCCTCGAGGGTTGCCGCTGTATCTCCAAGAGCTTGTTCCCACGACACTCCCACGTAGGGCATGAAGCGCGGGTGGAGCTCGTAGCGCAGACGCAGATCTGCCAGCGCAACACTCAAGCCGGCGCGGGTGGCGCTGGCATCGTCATCCTGGAAGGCTGCGATGACCTCCAGCCTTGGCCACAACTTCAGGCGATCGCCAAGAGTCCAGATGCGCTCGACCTTGCCGACCAGGTAGCCATCACCGTTCCCATCGAAAAGCGTTACCAGCTCGGTACCGACGTGGTGCGGCGCCTGCGCCTGGAACCCCAGGACGAAATGACTGTTGTCGTCCGAAAACTCCATGCCGGCCTGCAGATCAAACGTCTCGGACAACGCTCGTCTGTAGAGCAAGGCGGCCGCTGCCTCGGTCTCCCCATCGGCAGAGAGTGTTACCAGCTTGACCACCGCCCTGTCGGTCTGTGTCCCATATTCCGCCTCGGCGTCCAGTAGCGCGATGTCGTTGGCGAACCGATACTCGAGAATCTCGACGAATACCGAACCCGCAGCCGTGTCGTCCGCCAGCGAGGGCAAAGCGGCAAAGCTCAACGCGAAACACGTTATGAGAATGCGAATCATTATCATAAGGATGTAATATCCTGGCGCGCAGCACACTGACCTATGTCAATTTCACAAGAAAATTCACAAGAAATTCGCTCAAATCCAGCTTATTTCCTTGCACAGAAGCCCGTAGAAGTCTAAAAAGGGCGAATGATTCAAGGGCTTGCAAAGAAGTTCGCCATCTCGTCACCGCGACGGGCTTGGGCGGTATTGCTCGTCGCCCTGCTGAATCTGGCCCTCGTGCCCTGCACGATGGCGCTCGAGGTCGTCGAGGAAGGACACGATTGTTGCCCGCCGGAGCTTAAGCTGGAGCTGCCGGAGTGCTGCGAGATCGACGATGTCAGCGTCGACAAGCGCGATGGGCTGCTCGAGCTTTGGGATACTCCCGACGTCGATGACGCCGCTCATAGCCCGCTGCACTACCCGGTGTTGCGCGCTTTTGGCCGCGAATACTCGGCATCCGATCCACCGGATCCACCCGACCGGCCCGAAGCCCGCCACAAGCTGTTCTGCGTCTACCTGATCTAGGCAACCCTGCGCTGTAAACCCTTCCGGTTTTTTCGCAGGAGTTTGACCTATGTTTGTTTTTCGCGGGCGCGTGCCCGTTTACATCACACTATTTACGTTCATGGCCTTGTTGCCATGGAGTTCCGTCACGGTGGCGCAGCAACGCGTGCCATTGACGCTCGCCGAGGCGGAGGATATAGCCCTTGCTGGTGAGCCAGGCTACGAGGCTTTGGTGGCCAGGGCAGAGGCATTTGAGGAGCAGGCGGTAGCGGCGGGGCAGTTGCCCGACCCGGTGCTGCGCGTTGGCCTCGAGAACTACCCGATCGATGGGAGTGGGTTCTCGGCCGAGGGTATGACCCAGGCGAAACTCGGGATACGGCAGGCGTTTCCCCGGGGACGCATTCGCGAGCTCGGCAGCGAACAGATGCGTGCGCGGGCCGACGTGTTCGACCAGGGTGCCGATGCGCGACTCCGTGAGGTTCTGGCATCGGTGCGCAACGCCTGGCTCGAGGCGTACTACTCACATCAGTCCTGGTCACTCGTGAATGAATCGCGGCCATTCTTCGCCGATCTCGTGACCATTACCCGCTCGATGTACGCCGTCGGGCGAAAATCGCAACATGACGTACTACGCGCCGAACTCGAACTGAGTCGGCTCGACGACCGCCTGATCGAAGCCAATCGAGCGAGATCAGAAGCGCAGGCAAGCCTGTCACGATGGCTGGGACAGAATGCTAATCGTCCGATTGCAATGAAATTGCCCGGCTGGAAGGCGCTGCCACAACTACCGGCTTTGCGAGAGGGTCTCGCCGCCCACCCGGCACTCGCAGCCGCCAATGCGGATGTGTCGGCACAGCAAGCAGCCGTCGACATGGCGGAGGAAAACCAGAAACCGGGCTGGGCACTCGATCTTGGTTACGGTTATCGCGAGGGCTACCAGCCCGACGGCCAACCGCGCTCGGACTTCGTCAGCCTGGCGGTCACGGTTGATCTGCCGTTCTTCAGCAAGAACCGCCAGGACCGAAAAGTCGCTGCTGCGCTCAGCGAGCGCAGTGCTGCGAAATACTCGCGAAGCGCATTAGAGGCGCAACTAAACAGTGAACTCGACGCCGAGTATGCGCGCTGGCAGGACCTGACCCGGCGGCTCGAACTCTACGAGTCGCGCATTCTCCAGCAATCGCAGGGCCAGGCACAGGCTGCATTGCTGGCCTACCAGAGCGATACGGCAGATTTTTCTGACGTTATGCGCGGCTATATCGACGATTTGAACACACGACTTGAACACATTCGCCTGCAGGTCGAGCGCGCGCAGAGTTATGCCGTACTCGCCAACCTCGGAGGTCTGGACAAATGAAAACGAACACACTGGTCGCGGTCGCGATCCTCCTCGCACTTGTAATTGGCGTCCTCGTTGGCCGGCAAATGACTGGCGAAATGCCAACGCCCGCATCGGACGAGAACGAAATCCTCTATTGGGTTGCACCGATGGACCCGGATTACAGGCGCGATGAGCCCGGCAAGTCACCGATGGGTATGGATCTTGTCCCCGTCTACGCGAATGCTGCGGATTCCCGGCCCGGGGTCGTGTCGATCGATCCGACGCTGGTCAACAATCTCGGCGTTCGCTCGGCGCTGGCGGAGCGGGGATCGCTGCCGCGTCGCATCGAAACCGTCGGTTACATCGGCTATGACGAGGACACGCTGCAGCACGTGCACACGCGCGTCGATGGCTGGATAGAAACGCTCGCGAAGACCGCCACGGGCGACCCGGTCAAGAAAGGTGAGCTTTTGTTCGAGCTCTACTCGCCGACGCTCGTCAACGCGCAGCAGGAGTTTCTGACGGCGCTGGCAAGCAACAACCAGGGACTGAAGGATGCCTCGCGTGATCGCCTGACCGCACTGGGTGTCACCCGCAGCGAGATCGCACGCCTTGAGCGTGACCGCACGGTGAGCCAGCGCATTCGCGTCTATG